>Ga0210391_10000215_pt1 | contig 68109 bp, 63 predicted proteins | sample IncBWC12OmetaG_FD_160573 | JGI IMG/M metagenome (GOLD analysis project Ga0210391, IMG submission 160573) | Forest soil microbial communities from Barre Woods Harvard Forest LTER site, Petersham, Massachusetts, United States - Inc-BW-C-12-O ...
CCGCATTTGTCGAGGTGACTCTGCATCCGCAGGTGACGATTGAAGCGGATTCTGACGAAGCGAAGGCGCTGGCGCTGCACGAGGATGCTCATCATTATTGCTTCATCGCCAACTCGGTGAATTTTCCGGTGAAAAATGTTGCCCGGATCATCCGCAAAGCCGCGGTTGCGTTGTGAAGTGATGGAAGGCTCTGCCATGCGCCGTCGAATGTGAGATGGTTTTTCAATCGATGCTCAGGATCAAGCCCAAAGAATATGAAGCTCTCCGTCATCACGGCGAGGAAGCCTATCCCCATGAATGCTGCGGCGTGCTGCTGGGGCAAGATGACGCGAATGGAGTCCGCACGGTGACCTCGATGGCGCGCTGTGGCAACACGCGCACCGATTCGCCACAGAACCGCTACAATATCGATCCTCGCGAACTCGTGCGGATCCAGCGTGAAGGCCGTGACCGCGGCGAGGATATTATCGGCTTTTACCACTCCCACCCCGACCACCCGGCTCGCTGGTCGCAAACCGATCTCACCGAAGCCCACTGGATCGGCTGCTCCTACGTGATTACCAGCGTGGAGAAGGGGAAGGCGGCGATCACTAACTCGTTTGAACTCACCGGCTCCGACGAAGCGGACAAGAAGTTCATCGATGAGCCGGTCCAAGTCGGCTGAGAAGCTCTCATCGGCTCAGGAGGCTTCTGTTAACGTCGCGCCCCGGCCTTCGTCTATACTTCGGTGCTTCTTTCGCCGGCAGGAGGATTCATGCAAGTCTGGCCTTCTAAAACCTCCGTTCTTCTTTTAGCCGTTCCTGTTGTCCTGATTCTCTGCGCTGCAACCCAACCCAGTTCCGTGCCTGACGCAGTCTCTTCGGAGCTTGCCGCTCGTATTCAGAAAGTCGAAAACGGCATCCCGCCTATCCCCATCAGCGACGCTGGACCGCCGCTGCAGCTCAACCTCGAGCAGTTGATGCAAACCTACAAAGTGCCGGGGCTTAGCGTAGCCGTGATCGACAACTTCAAAATTGCCTGGGCCAAGGGTTACGGAGTCACCGAACCCGGCGCCCACAACCCGGTCACGATCCACACGCTTTTTCAGGCCGGCTCAATCAGCAAGCCAGTGGCTGCAACCGGAACGCTATCTCTGGTGCAACAGGGAAAACTGTCGCTTGACGAGAATGTGAACGACAAACTCAAGTCGTGGCAGATCCCCGACAACGAATTCACCAAAGACCAGAAGGTCACGCTGCGGCGCATCCTGAGTCATAGTGCCGGCCTCACCGTACACGGATTTCCTGGCTATGCAGTCGAGGCTCCCATCCCGACCCTCGTGCAAATCTTGAATGGCGAACCGCCCGCCAACACCAAGCCAGTACGTGTGGATACCGTGCCAGGTACGAAATTCATCTACTCCGGGGGCGGCATCACCATCGAACAGCAACTGTTGATTGATGTAACAGGCAAGCCATTCCCAGAGTTCATGCGCGAAGCCGTGCTCGACAAAATGGGCATGTCGGACAGTACGTACGAGCAGCCGCTGCCGCCGGCTCGCTCTGTCATGGCTGCAACTGCGACCCACTCCGATGGCATAGCCGTCCCCGGCAAATGGCACATCTATCCAGAAATGGCCGCAGCCGGTCTGTGGACCACAGCTTCCGATCTGGCCAGGTTCGGCATTGAGATCGCGTTGTCGAAACAGGGCAAGGCGAACCATGTGCTCTCCGAGGCTATGGCGCGTGAGATGTTGAAACCTCAAATCGAGCAAGTCGGGCTTGGTTTCTTTCTTGGACAATACAAGAACCCTGAGGAATTTGGACACAACGGTGACGATGACGGGTTTAAGGCGACATTGATTATGTTCGCCGATTCGGGCAAGGGCGTGGCCATCATGGTCAACTCCGATAATGGTGTCAACGTCGCAAATTACCTGGTTCAAAGCGTGGCCAAGGAATACGGATGGACCTACACGCCAGAACAGGAATCCGCTGCCGACCTGCTGATGCTGATCGCAGATCTCAAGGGACCACAAGCAGCTCTGGCCCGCTACGGGGAATTGAAGAAGGCGGGCGCATCCTCGCCTTACGCCATGGACGAAAATACCCTGATCGTGATCGGCTATCACTTTCTGTCTTCAGGCGAGACCGACGTTGCCATTCAAGCGTTCCGACTCGGCGTACAAGACTACCCGAAATACTGGAACGCATACGACAGCCTGGGTGAGGCCTACTTGAAAACGGGCCAGAGAGATTTAGCCATACAGAATTACCAGAAATCCATCGAACTGAATCCGCAGAACCAGAACGGTATTGACGCTCTCAAGAAAATCCGCGACCAGAAGTGAGCGCATGCGGATTGCTTGCTCCGCGCCCGTTCTGCGAGGTTTTCACAAGTGGAGGAGGGCAGAGGTGACGCTCCACGCCGCTTCAACCGCGATTCCAGTTCTCTCCCACTTGATTGCAGCAGATCTTTGCCAGAATTTACCCGACTGTCTGCACCAAATTCTGTCACCGCTCTGTGGACGCCGCGCACTCGGCTGAAAACACGCGAGTTACAAACCCGCAATTTTCATTGACTCGGAAAATAAAAAGAGTAGAAACATAATCGTTCTTTGACAGCTTCTAAAGTTTTTCCGGTTGGTGCGGCGTCCGGGACTCAAGCGCAGTCACCCTCTTCATGCAAATGAAGAGGGAGGGCAAGCAAGGGTCTATAGCAAAGCGCTGGGCGAGGAGAACAAGAAGAAATGTCGAAGGCAGGATAGAGTTCCGAGGCGTTGGGTAGGTTTTTCCGGTTGGCGGTAAGCCCGGAGCCCGAGCGAAGATCGCACACGGCATCCCGCAAGGGAAGCTGCGCAGCAGGTCAAGCAAGGGTCTAACGCGAGCTACTGGCCGAGACGAATGGACCCAACACCACCTCGGAACTCTTAATTTTCGGTTTAGATATTATTCATATCGACCGTGATACCAGCCTCGCGTATTTCGCCAGCAAGTTTCATGCGCCATCCATCGTGATCATCATAAGGAATGTAGATCACTCCGTGTATATCGGAAGGTAATTCGACACCATCCTTGTACAGCGCGCAGACTTTTGCTCGCTGTAGTTTTCCGACAAAGTAACCGAGTTCCAAAATTACGTTCTGGCGTGCCCTTGGTTTGGAATCTTTTTCTGTCTTGGCACGGCCAACATCGTCGGGCGTCAGAAGTACCACCGCGAATCCGACATCGGATGAGTTTGCTTCGAACTTCTCAATGACTGTCTGTCCTCGATTGGGCTGTTCGTGCAAAATTACTGCCCGCAGATTCAATTTCTCCAAGAAACGAGCCACTGACTGCTTAATAGCCTCGTCATGGCCGTGAACAACAAAGATCTTTCTTGACTCCCTTTGCATCGGGTCAAGAACTTCTGTTGGCAAAGATCGAGATATTACATCAACTTGCGAAGCGCGGGGCTCGACGTATTCGTCCCATTCTTGATTGGTGTCCCTGAAACTAAGGACATGTTCGCTTATCTGAAAACTTTCTACTTCCGTTAGCTTAGGAGCCGAGTAACCCTGAAGAAGTACAAAATCTCGAACGAGAAATAGCCCCAGACTGATCACGTTGGGATCAGGAGTAACGCCGGAGTCCGCAAGACACGTGCGCAAATCGTCTGGTATATGAGTTTTGTTGGTATCAAAATGATTGGCGCGAAGCAAGACCTTCAGGCCACGCGCAACCACCTCCATGGCTAGCTTTGCGGACGCTACAAAGCTCGGATTGCCGCAGTAGTGAAATGCAATTACGGTGGGAAGGAATATCTTTCGGTTGTCTTGAACGTCGAGAACACGGAGGCCATCCAAGTGGTTGAGTGCGCCGGGATCGCCGAACTCATCTAACAGAGCTCCGCGAGATGTTGATCGCCTTTCGTGGAGAAAATTGCTAACGACTCGCTGAACAATATCGCGCTCTTTGTCGTTCAGCGGCACGCAATCAGTTTAATCGATACTGATTCACTGCTACAGCGGTATATTCCCATGCTTCTTCGGCGGATTCTTGTCCCGCTTGTTTTCCAGCATGGCTAGCGCCTGGATCAGCTTCTTACGCGTCTCGCGCGGTTGGATAATGGCATCGACGAAGCCCCTGTCGGCGGCTACGTAGGGGCTGGCAAAGCGGTCGCGGAATTCCTCGATTTTGTTCTGGCGCAATTCCTGGCGTTGCTGCGCGTCGCGTGCCGCATCCAACTCGCGCTTGTAAACAATATCCACCGCGCCTTCCGGGCCCATCACCGCGATCTCCGCCGTCGGCCAGGCATAGTTCACATCGGTGCGAATGTGCTTAGACGACATCACGCAATAGGCGCCGCCGTAGGCTTTGCGCGTGATCACCGTGATCTTCGGCACTGTGGCTTCGGCAAACGCAAATAAAAGTTTCGCGCCGTGCTTGATGATGCCGCCGTATTCCTGCGCGGTGCCCGGCAGGAATCCCGGAACGTCTTCAAATGTGATCAGCGGGATGTTGAAGCAGTCGCAGAAGCGGACGAAGCGCGCGCCTTTCACCGACGCGTTAATGTCAAGGGTGCCGGCGAGCATCGCCGGCTGGTTGGCTACAATGCCTACGGAGCGGCCGTCTAGGCGAGCGAATCCGACAACGATGTTTTTGGCGTAGTGCTCCTGCACTTCGAAGAAGTAGGCGTCATCGACGACCGCGTGGATTACATCCTTCATGTCGTAGGGCAGGTTCGATTGCGCGGGCACGATTTTGTCGAGCGCCGCATCAGCCCTGTCGACGGGATCGGTGCACGCCTTGCGCGGCGGGTCATCGAGGTTATTCGACGGCAAGAAGCTTAGCAGTTCGCGCACCATCGACAAACACTCGGCATCATCATGCGCGAGAAAGTGTGCCACGCCTGAGGTTTCATTGTGGGTGACGGCGCCTCCGAGTTGCTCCTTGGTGACTTCTTCCATGGTCACGGTCTTGATGACGTCGGGTCCGGTGATGAACATATACGACGTTTTGTTGACCATGAGAACGAAGTCGGTGATGGCCGGCGAATAAACCGCGCCACCGGCGCAGGGACCCATGATTGCGGAAATCTGCGGCACCACCCCGCTATACAAAGTGTTGCGCAGAAAAATATCGGCATATCCGGCGAGCGATGCCACGCCTTCCTGAATGCGCGCGCCTCCGGAGTCGTTCAGGCCGATGACGGGCGCGCCCATCTTGGCGGCGAGGTCCATGATCTTAACGATTTTGCCGGCATTGGTTTCCGAGAGAGAACCGCCGAAGACGGTGAAATCCTGCGCGAAGACGTAGACGAGGCGGCCTTCGATGCGGCCGTAGCCGGTTACGAAACCGTCGCCGTAGGGCTTTTGCTCGGCCATGCCGAAGTCGCTGCAGCGGTGCGTGACCAGCTTGTCGGTCTCTTCGAAGGTGCCTTCATCGAGCAGAAACTCGATGCGCTCGCGGGCCGACATTTTGCCTTCCTTGTGCTGGCGCTCGCGGCGCTTGGCGCCTCCGCCTTCTTCGGCAAGTTGATTGCGCTTTTTCAGTTCGGCGAGTTTTTCTTCGAGATTCATGGCGCGAGAATTATAGCGGGTGGGGTGGGCAACGATTCTACTTTGAAGCTAGGATAAGGCAATGCGAAAGGCGATCGTCGCCATCGGTGGCGGAAGAATCAGAACAAGGGGAACTCTTGCGATTGATCGAGAGATTATCCGGCTCACGGGGAAGAAAAATCCAAAACTTCTGTTTATTCCGACTGCAACCTCCGATTCCGAGCTCTATTGGATGTACGTCCAAAAATACTTTGGCGGATTCTTGAAATGCAAGACTGATGTCCTCTTTCTCATCAAGGAACAACCCACGAAAGAGCAAATGCGGAAGAAAATTCTTTCCGCGGATATCGTGTACGTAGGCGGCGGAAACACTCTGATGATGATGCATCTTTGGCGGCGTTTAGGCGTCGACAAGCTACTCATCGCAGCCTACGAGAACGGGACTGTGCTTTCCGGCATTAGCGCGGGCTCAATCTGTTGGTTTGATTCCGGGCATTCCGATTCAATGTCCTTTTATAATCCGCGGAAGTGGAAATACATAAACGTGAAAGGCCTGGGGCTGATCAGCGGGATACATTGTCCTCACTACAACAGCATGACCCTCGGAGTTCCCCGAAGAAAACACTTCCGCGACATGATTCGGAGGACGGGGGGAATCGGAATCGCGATTGAGAACAACTGCGCGATCGAGTTCATCGATGGCCGTTTTTACAAGGTGATCTGCTCGAAAAGCTATTCACGAGCTTACAGAGTGTACAAAAGTGGCGGCAAAGTGGTAGGAGAACAGATACGCCAACAGAAACAACTCACGCCTGTGGAATCCCTCAGTCAACGTCGATCGAAGTGACGGAATGTTGAAGCATTACAGATCTTGGCCCAGCCTATTCCATGGTCGAGCCGAGTTGCTGGTAGCGGTATTTCTTTCCGTCCCAGTAAATGACGGACGAAGTCTGTTCGCCCTCGCCCTGTTCTTCCATGTAAATGCCGAGGACTGTCTTTTTCTTCAACTCCAGACGCTTCATGGTCAGGACTTTGAAGGGCAGATTGATCATCAGGAATTTTGGCTTCTCTTTGTCGGAGCGCCACGCTTCCGGGCCTACGCCCTGCACGACCAGCAGAGAGACTCCCTTGCGTTCCGGTTCGTCAGAGGCGAAGGTCGACGTGATTTTCACATTGCCGAACCCCATAAAACTGTTATAGGGGTCGATGACGTGAAAGCCATATTCGGCCTGGTCGGCCATAGGATTCTTGCAGCGGGCTGCTACCACGAGATCGTCGATGCCGTCGCCATCGAGATCGCCGACAAATTGCGGAGGGCCGGCCAGCAGCGAGCAGTTATCGCCGAACTCTTTGTGAATGTATTCGTCGGTGACCGCGGGCACCGGAGACTTGGCGCGCGCCGGCGGCGGAGGCGGCTGCTTCTTGGCGGCGAACAGTGACGCGGCCGAGAACATCATCACGGCAAGCAAAAGGCGGCGGGGAAAAATTTGGGAGAGCGACATGCCCTCACTCTAATACCGTTGCTCCTTGGAGGGTATAGACACTGATGGTCACCGGCGTAACTTAGGTAACCATTAATCGCGGAAGTGTTCCCATCCGCGGGCGGGTAGTTCGTGCCTTACGCCGTTCTCGTTAACTAGGAGGATCTTTCGCCTGCGTGTGATTCGGCCTATCATCGTGGCCGGGACACCCGCGATTCGAGCCGGGATTTGTTTGTTGGGCGGAGCGGTAAACAGCAGTTCGTAATCTTCACCCCCGTGTAGAGACAGTTGCAAATCGACTACTCGTGGCGGCTTGCCGACGCTGTCCCGGGGGATAGCTTCGGCCGCGATTTCCGCGCCGACGCCACTCTCCTCGCAGATGTGGGCGAGATCGGTGGAGAGGCCGTCGCTGGTATCGATCATGGCGGAGGCCAAGCCCTTTTTGCGCAGGAGGCGGCCTAGCTCAATGCGAGGCTCGGGGAAAAAATGCCGGGGATAGAAGCGGGGAACGACCTTTCGCTCTGGTTTCTTGCGCATCTCCTCGACTGCAGCCGCAGAGCCACCGAGTTCCCCGCTCACATAAATACCGTCGCCGGGCCGTGCACCCGAGCGAAGTACGGCCTTTCCCTTAGGTACGGTTCCGACCACGACGATGTCGGCCAGAATTCCGTCGGGCGATTCCGCAATGTCACCACCGGCGAGGGTCAAGCCGTATCGCTCCGCCAGGGTGAGCAAGCCTTGCAAAAAGTGGTTCACCCAGCCCTTGGGCAGGCCGCGCGGTAGGGCCAGCGAAAGGAACACGGCCACAGGCTCTCCGCCCATGGCCGCGATGTCGCTCAGACCGCGCGCCAGGCAGCGATGTCCAACCGATTCTGCTGAATGCCAATCGCGGCGGAAATGAATCCCTTCCAATGAGAAATCGGTCGTGACGAGGGTGTCGTTTTGCGCTTCCTTACTTCCCTTCCCGATCCTGCGAGGGTGAACTCGCAGGATGGCACAGTCATCCCCGATCCCAGTTGCAACGGCGCGATTGGCTGTGAGCTTCACCAGGAGACGAATTTTCGCGATAAGCGCTTTTTCGGGAATCTCCACGGCAACCACTATAAGCGACCGGGGAGCTCTCGGGCGCAAGGCTTTTCTGCTCCGAGCGCATTTGTGCCGAGAGTCGGCTTCCCGCGCTGGACGGCGCATTTCAGCGCTCTTGTCACTCCAAGCTCGTATGAGCCTTCTGGTCAATAGCTTAGATGGCCATATGATCCGGTCACCAGTGCGACGATGCCGGACGATTACCCTGCCTTAAGTAACACCTAATCGCCCCTCGGGTCGTTGACAGGGGGAACCCAGTTTGCTACCTTTTACCAGCATTCACAAAACCATCTGGACTAAGCAAAACCCCGTAGCTTCTAACCGAGCGGAGTTCGGCATCTAAGAAGCTCGGTGAGAAGCGGCTTATGGCTTGGGCCTGAGGGTGCCGTAAGCAGCAGGGCACGTTAGAACATTCCATTCCCAAGATGGGAAGCGTGGCCCGAAAAATCAGGTTGTCCGAACAGGCTTTCTGCAACCTCAGAACTTGCCTGGAGTTCCGGCCCTGATCATTCAAAGCGGAAGAAGGAAGGCATTTGCAAAAGCGCTTCTACATATTATTTGTGGCTCGCGGGGACGACGGGCAGCTTCGCAAAATATCCATCCCACTTCATTATCTCTATGTATTTGTAATCGGCGCCGCAATCGGATTCTTAAGCCTGACCGGCATCGCCTCTTCTTATACTCGGATGTTGTTGAAGGTCTCGCGCTATAACGAACTACGCACGGAAAAAGAGCAACTGAAAGATCGCTATTCCCGGCTGGAAGAGGTCGCCAAAGAGCGCGACGTGCAAGTGGCTTCTCTGGGCTCGATTGCCAGCGAGGTCTCCGCGCTTTACGGATTAAAGTCGGAACCCACTCTGGTTACGGCTTCTCAGCAGCAGATTCATGATGCCGACGTCAGTTCCTCGCTCGACCAGTTGGGCGCGTTGCGCAATTCGGCTCTCACGGGCGCTGCCAGCGTTGGCATCAGCCTAGGCATGACTCGCAATGCAACGACTGCCGACTGGTACAGGGCAAACTCCGCTCCCAACCTATGGCCGGTGGAAGGCCAGGTGACGGGCAGCTTCGGCGAGCGCATCGATCCGTTCAACGGCGAGGGCGCGTTTCACAGCGGCGTCGATATTAGCAGCAACTACGGGCACGCGGTCATCGCGCCCGCGGATGGCGTGGTCACCTTCGCGGACTTCATGGGTGGATACGGCAAGGCCATTATGATGGACCACGGCCACGGCATCTCCACGCGCTACGGACATCTTTCCGGCTTCGCGGTTACACCGGGGCAGCACATTCATCGTGGCGACACGATCGGCTATGTCGGACTCAGTGGCCGCTCTACCGGACCGCATCTTCACTATGAAGTGCGCATCAATGACACGCCGGTAAACCCGTACAAATACCTCCGCATTACCGTCGCACAGAGCGGCGACCTCCGGACCGGCAGCTAGGGGGCCTTAGTTTCCCAGCGGCCCCCGGTTCTCTCGTTCTTACGCTTGCGTTCTTTCCTCTTGCTCAGCTACGTTCTAGACTGAGAACTGCCCCATGACCAGTTTCTTCCGCTCGGTGCGCGAGGACGTTGCTGCGGTCTTCGAGTCCGACCCCGCAGCCCGCTCTTACTTTGAGGTTCTCTTCCTTTATCCGGGTCTGCACGCCGTGTGGTTTCATCACTTGAGCCACTGGCTGTGGCTTCATGGCATGCGCTTCCTGGCGAGGCTCAATTCGCAATTCGCGCGTGTGCTCACTGGGATTGAGATTCACCCCGGAGCTGAGATCGGACGGCGTCTGTTCATCGACCACGGCATAGGCACGGTGATTGGCGAAACAGCCATTGTGGGGGACGACGTAACGCTCTACCAGGGTGTCACGCTGGGTGGAACCGGCAAAGAGAAAGGCAAGCGCCATCCGACTATCGGCAACAATGTCTCGATCGGCTCCGGAGCGAAGATCCTCGGCAACATCACCATAGGAGACAATTGCCGGGTAGGCGCAGGCTCGGTCGTGCTGCGCAGTGTCCCTGCCAATTCCACAATCGTAGGCGTTCCCGGGCACATCGTGCTGCGCGATGGCAAGCGCGTTGTTATCACCGATCCCAAGGACATTCGCGACCCGCTGTCCGATGTAATTATCAAACTGGCCAGCGAGGTGCAGGAGTTGCGCCAAAAGTTTCAGCACCACTCGCACGAGGCACTTGGTGCGGAGCCTGACCGGACGATCGACGAAGGCACATTAACCCCGAATATCGCTCCAGAAGAGCTGTTTCAGGATGACTACCAGATATGAACGGTAAGGGTTCGAAAGTTTCTGAGGTAGTGAGCCCCGTGGGTCGGAAGCTTCAGGCTGGAGCACGCTTTCTGCAAGGAGTCTTTGAGGCAACCTAGTGGCGCACTGGAGTGCGCCACTAGGTTGAATACTAAGTTGTTATCTCCGCTCTCTCTACTCCTGAAGTTCGAGGCGGATCAGGGTTAGCTGGTTGGCATCGCTTTCAATGCCCACCGTGGTGCTCGGGTTCGCGATGTAGTAGGTGAATTCGTCAGGTGTGCAACCAGCGCCGGAAGAGGTGAACTGTGTGCATGTTGTGACATCCACGCCGGTGACGGTTCCGCTGGAAATGCCGCTACCGCTAAAGCTAGCGAATGTGCCAGAGACGGTGTTGTCCCCGACCGGGCCGATAATCAGCCAGTTAAGGTCAGCAACTCCGCTGAAGTTTCCCCCCGCCGCCGCGACCGGGCCAACAGCATCCAGTTCAACCTCATTGGTGGCGTCGACGCCGGTGGCTCCCATCGCAAAGGTGCCGGCGAACGAGGCCCCAGTTAGATTCTGCAGACCAGCCACACCGTCGACTACGTCGGCCTCGCTGACGGTGTTGGTGGCAGGGCCGTCCATCGAGAGCACACGGGCGTTGCCGTTGCCGTCCAGGTAGAGTTCAAGGTTGTAGGTATAGGGGAGGCCAACGGCGAGGCCCGAGAGCGTTACGCGCCCTGTCCCCGGCGGGTCCACCGTGTAGTTCCCGCCGGTGATGGTGACACCGCCTGGGACACTTATATTCCCACTGGCAAGGTCGTTGAAGCTGAGATTGCCGCTAACACTTCCGTCCGAGTTGCCGGTAACCACTCCCGCCAGCTGAAGGACTCCGCCGGCAATGTTGTCGGCTCCCGTTGCCCCAAAGACGTAGCTGGCCCCCTCGAACGAACTGGCTCCGAAGGTTCCAGTTCCGGTCTGAACGAAGGCTTGACCGCCTGTTACGCCGAAAAGGTGGTCGTTCTCGACCAGCCGCAGGACGCTGCCACTGACGAAATAACCTACGAACGAAAAAGCCGAGCCCGTTGTGGGGTTAAGGGTGAAGATGACCCTTCCGAATTGGTCCAAGGGTGCGGCGCTAACCGAACTCGGCCCAAAAGTCGCTGTGGTTAGGGTTCCCCCGTCGTTTTCGTCGAAAACGCTGCCCGCGCCATCGATATTGTTGCCGCCGGAAATACCGTCAACGTTAATTACGCCGCCGATTCCGAGCGCATTATCGCCAAGGTCAAATCCGCCAACAGAGAACGCGTAGCCGGCTACCGGTGTTGTCGTGGGGGCCGATTGTGGTTCCAACTGACCGCTGCCGCTTGCCCAGCCGTCGAATTCGATGATGCGAGCGCCCGAACCGGATGTCAGGGTTGCGTTCAGGATCTCAGTACCGTTGCCACCCGGGCCGATATTGGAGTCACCGGTGTTAAGCGTAATCTGCACGTTGCCGTCGGCCGTAAGGGCGTAGGTGCCAGTTAGGGTATCCGTCAGAACATTACTCGCGTCTGCGAGGTCTTGCTCTCCGGTGATGGTTCCGCTCGTCCCGCTGCTGCCGCTGGTGGGAACAAACGTGAAGGCCCCAGCTACGTAGTAGGGGCTATTGGCGTCCTCCCCCGACAGCCAGAACGTGTAGTTACCCGCCGTCAGAGCTCCCGAGGCTGCACTCGTGATGTTGACATTCGCGTTGGCAGTTGTGGTTGAGCTATCAACTGCAGTCGCGGTGATGGTTACGTTTCCTATTGTCGAAGGCGCGGTATAAGTGACGCTAGCCCCGCTCGCCACTGCGCTGGTGCCCGAACTAAACGAGCCGCAGGTGTTGGCCGGAGCGCAGCTATAGATGACCCCGCCGTTCGAGGGATCATTGGTAACGGTTGCGACCACAGGAGCGGTCCCGCCAGGCACAAGAGATGTCGGTGGTGCCGTCGTAAAGGTGACGCTGATTGCGGTTGTAGTGATTGTGATGCCGGGAGTGCTGGCGCTTACGCTGCTGTTGTCGGCCACAGTCGCCGTGATCACGACAGCGGAAGGCGGCACGCTGGCAGGAGCCGTATACGTAACTGCGGTGCCGCTAGCGGTGTTGCTTGCGCTAAACGTGCCGCATGCTCCAGCCGTTGTGCTTCCGCAAGCCGCAGACCAATTCGCGCCGCTGGAATCGTTCGTAATGGTCGCGCTCACCGGGAGGGTGCCGCTGGCGGCCAGCGAGGTTGGAGTGGTGCTCAGAGAAATCGTCGGGGTCGTGTTGCCTCCGCCTCCGCCGCCTCCGGAATTACTTGAACTGCACGCCACCAGGGCGGCAATCATACTCAGGCTCAGCAAGAGAAGGAGAGACCTGCAGAAACTCACTGTGCGGAATGTCATCGCGCACCTCCGTTAAGCTCGACAGTAGATGTCTTCTCGGTCGTGCTGTCAGCGTTCGAGCGACCGGTTCGAGATCCATGGAAACGCACCAGGAATCCGTTTGCACTGCGCACCGTCACAATGCGGCCTCCAAAAATCAGTTGGCGGGCGAGCAAGTAGCTCTTCCCGTTGATCTCGTTCATCGCTCCCACGACCTGTACTGGCGTTCCCGTGTGCAGTGCCTCCTGCACATCCTTCTCAAGGAATGGGCCGACATGAGCGTCGGTCACTCCGCGCGAACCGGCAACCAGCAGATGCATGCCAACGGGCGCTCCGGCCACGTGCTTGGAAATAACCTCCTGTATTGTTCCGTTCAGGGTGATTTCGTGCGCCTTGTCGTAACCAAGGCTCGCCGGGGTTTGGGCGGGAGTTTCAAGCGCCCGTTGAGCAACCAGTGGGACAGCCAAGATCGCCAACAGCAAGCTAGTCAGAAGCCCTGCGATCGGTCGTGGAGGTTTTGGCAGACGACTACGATTCATAAATCTTCTCCTCAAAATTTTATTGGTCGTGGCTAGCGGCTATGTGCGATCCCAAGTTGCGATCCCGGGAGACGGCAAAAAGAGAATGGCGCGGATTTCGGCTCCAACCTCAAGCCTCTTAACCCTTAGGAATTCCTGAAAGTTGCGCGGTGAAAATAATTTTCCAACGGACAAGCATCTCCACTGCAAATGATTGTTCTGTCTTACGCCTCGCTCTGGGTCTTGCTACGGTGGCAGTCCTGCTTCGGGGCTCCAGGTCACCACGCCGCGACGGTAGAGTCGTTTCAAATTGCAAGTTTGTTTTCGCTAGAATCGCTCCGAAGGCTTTCTGACAGATCGAACCCGGGAAGCAGACTAAACGAGCCTCTGCATGTTTCGCAGTGTCAAATGTGGTGACTCTAATTACGTTGGTAACCCGAAGAAGTTGGAAGCGCGCGGTAAGCAAAACGCCGGGACGACCAAGATTCTCCAGCTCTGAAGCTCGATAACATCTTTCCAGGGCAGTTCGGCGCGACGAAACCTTGCTACTGCCGCAACCCCATCCAGCTCTCTGAAACCACCAGCGAGTTCCCCGGATTGTGCGGGTCATACTTCACCGACGTGGGCAGTCCCAGGCGGCAGGAATGTAGGTTGATCCACTGGCGCAGGTAGGTAACATCTTGCGAGCACTCGTACGAAACGCCCGCGACGTCATACTTATAAATGAGCAAGACGGCGGCGTGGTGACCATTGGCGGGGGCCATTTCCTGCACGTCGATGACTGTGCCGTCGGTGATGCGGCCGATGCCGTCGAGCCAGGTGCGACGCTCGCGTTCGAGATCTGCCGGCCCTTTGGGCTTGCGCCGCAAAAACGCATAAGCGCCGGCGGCTATCGCGCCGCTTACAACCACAACCGAATAGAAGCTGAGTGAATCCATACTGAGGTGAGTGACGCATTGGCGGCGAACGGCCAACCGCGTTTTCGTTACCAGCATATGACGGAAGCGGCGTTAGCGGAAGTGGGTGAAGAGTTACTGAGGGTCCGGGGCTGTGGAAAATTTAGAAGCCTGACTTGCGCCGGCGACTCGGCCAGTTCATTTCTGAGTGCAAACAAAGTCTCGCGCAATTTCGCCGAAGTTGCCTTCTGACACCAAGCCGAACTGATCGTCGTGGTGAGTCTTCTTGCTGACCACGAGTTTACCGCTGCGGTCTCGCGAGTAAAGCCATTCGGAGTTCGCAACCACGCTCGATAACCCGCTGCCGCTGGCGCAGTTGAAGCGAACCCGGGCACGCAGTTCTACGAATGGACCACCTTGCGGAAGCTTTGTGGGCTCTTTATATTCCACGCGGACCCAGGCGGTGCGCAGACCGTTTTTATGTGAAGTTACCGAGCTAACCAAAATCTGATCGCCGCTGGGAGTAGCGCCGATCTGCCGCCAGTCGCCGGCGGCCAAGGCTACCACTCCCACGAGCAGGATTGGGGCCAGCACTACCGCAATGATGATGAATAAACCCTTTTTTACCGCAGCTGGGGGAGCAGGCATAAAGAGCGCAGAGACACTTTGGGGGAAAAACCGATTTCTGTCAACTGCGGGGCCTGATAAAGTCCGGGATACAACTGGCAAATCGTCTGGTATCGTGGTTTGCGGCGGAGGATTGTCTCGGATGGCTCAAGCGGAAATGCTTCACACCACCAACATGACGTCGGCGATTGGTCCGCTGTTTCTGGCGGCTTCTTCGCACGGATTGGTTGCGCTGGAATTCGATGCCCGGCTGCCGGGGCAGCAATCCATCCGCCCCAACCCGCGCGATCTTCGCGAAGAGAGAAGGGGCTTCACCTTTGAAGAATCTGCTCGCGCGATGAAGCCGTATCTGAGTGAGCTGGAAGAATATTTTGCCGGCGAGCGGCGCGAGTTTGATTTTCCGCTCGATCTTCGCGGCACCGACTTCCAAGTCGCCTGCTGGCGGGCGCTGCTGGCGATTCCTTATGGGGAGACGCGCAGTTACGGCGACATTGCCCGCGCCGTGGGCAACCCGAATGCGTTTCGAGCCGTGGGCATGGCGAACAATCGCAATCCGATTGCGATCGTCGTCCCGTGCCATCGCGTGATCGCCTCGGACGGTGGCCTCTGTGGCTATGGTGGCGGGCTCGACGTAAAACGCAAACTGCTCGAACTCGAAGGCGCGCTCAGCGGAGTGCTCGCAGCGTAGAGATTATTGGATTGTCATCCTGAGAGAGCGCGTCCTTTGCGCGAACGAAGGATCTGGGCGAGCCGCGCGATTCCACGGAGCCTGCCCTGAGAGAGCGTGAGCGACCAAAGGGCGCGTTTGGCTCGCTTCCTTGCAACATCACAACACTTTGACCTCTTCCAACAGCTCCGCCTCTGCGCTGAAAAAAGCCAGCCTCTTCTATCTCGTCTTCGTAATGTTTTCCTACACCACCGGCGGCCCTTTCGGCCTCGAGGACATGGTCACAACCTCCGGCCCGGGGATGACGCTGATCTACCTGCTGGTGTTGCCATTCTTCTGGTGCATTCCGGTTTCACTGGTGTCGGCCGAGCTAACCACCGCCATGCCGGTCGAGGGCGGGTTCTATCGCTGGACGCGCGCCGCCTTCGGCGACTTCTGGGGATTTCTCTCCGGCTGGTGGAACTGGTCCGCGTCGTTTCTGTTGGGCGGAGCTTACGCGGTTCTCTTCACGGATTACTTGGTTTATTACTTTCCCGGAATCACCGGATGGAAGCACTATCTCGTTTCTCTCGCGCTGATCGCGGTCATTACGTGGATCAACGTGCGTGGAATTCAGATGGTCGGCCAGGTCGCGACCGCGCTGGAGATTTTTATCTTCGTGCCAGTGGCCACGATGATTGTGATGGCGCTATTCCGCTGGCATCACAATCCGTTCGTTCCGTTGATCCCGCCGCATCAGCCGACATTCAAGATTTTCGGCGTTGGATTGGCGCTGGGCCTGTGGCTGTATTCGGGATATGAACAGCTTTCAACCGTAGCGGAGGAAGTGGAGAACCCGCAACGCGCTTATCCGCGAGCGCTGGCGCTGGTGGTGCCGCTTTCGATCGCGGCATATTTTCTGCCCACACTCGCCGGACTGGCCTCGGCGGGCCATTGGGAGCAGTGGCATACCGGCTTTTTCTCCGACGCAGCAAAGATGATCGGCGGATCGTTTCATGGCCACTTCTGGCTCGGCACCTGGATGACTCTGGCGGCGATGGTCGGCAACGTGGCGCTACTGAACAGCACGGTGCTGACTACGACCCGCATGCCTTTTGCCATGGCCGAAGATGGATATCTTCCCGTGGCGCTCACGCGCAAACATCCGCGTTATGGAACCCCATGGCTGGCAATCGTGGTCTCGGCGGTCATCTATGCAGCGCTCGCGTGGCAAAGTCTCGGCCAACTCATATCGGTGTATATCTGGCTGCGATCGGCGACGACGGTGCTGACAGTGTTGTCGGCGTGGAAGCTTCGACAAACGCGGCCAGAGATGCCGCGCGCATTCCGAATTCCCGGCGGTCTCACAGGATTGTTCTACGTAGTGGCCGCGCCGGTAGTGATGGCGGTAGTCGCATTGTTAGGCAGCGATCGGTTCGCTTTAATCGGAGGCGCGGTTGCGATTGTGGTGGGACCAGCGGTTTACGGAATTATTCGCATTAGTTCTCGTTCGATATAATTATGTTATGCGCGTTCTTGAGTATCTGAGGAAGGCTACGCGGGCGTCACTGGAACGAAGGCGGAAGCAGCGCGCCCTTAAACGTCTGCGAAAGTTAAGTCGTCCCTTTCCTCCCGGTTTCAAATTCAATCGGGAAGAAATTTATGATCGGGTCGCCGATTCGCATCCGGATTGGTAGGCTTTTCAGCTCACCCAATCCAGAAACTTGTACCAACCCCCCGCGAACGGCAGAAACCACGGCTTACCGTTGTACAGCCCGAGCGGCGCACCCGGAAATGGAATGCCGACGAAGGGATTCTCCGGCTTGTCTCCCGCAATCAACTCCGCCATCTTCTGGCCTTGATACGTGGCCATGGCAACTCCGTGGCCGGCGTAGCCGAGGGCGTAGTACATGCCGTCGATCTGGCCGGCATGAGGCATGATGTCGAACGCGAAGTCTAGCGTGCCTCCCCAGACATAATCGACCTTCGCGTCGCGAAGTTGAGGATAGACTTCGATCATGCCGCGGCGCAGAATTTCGGCGCTCCTGCGGATGGTCTGATCGTTCTCAGGGAAGAATGCCGCGCGTCCACCGAACAGCATGCGGCGGTCAGGCGTGAGGCGGTAATAGTAAAGATAGTTTTTCGAATCGTAAATCATGCGGTTGCGCGGGCTAAGTTCATGCGCCAGGGCCTCCGGCAGAATCTCCGTCGTAATAATGAACGAGCCAATCGGGATGATTTTCTTTTGCAGCGCCGGTGTCGCACGGCTGGTATAGCCACTGGTCCCTACAAAGACAGCGCGTGCCCATAGCGCACCACGCGACGTAATGATCTTCCAGCCCTGCTCGCCTTGGTGCGCAGCGCGCTCGATTCCTTCGACACGAGTACGCTCGAAAATCTCTGCTCCGGCCTTCATCGCCGCGCGGCCGAGTCCCGCGACATAGCGAGCGGGATTCAACCCGGCGCTGACTTCGTCGAGCATGCCCCCATAATAGATGGGCGATCCGATCTCCTCACTTAACTCGTCCTTTTGTACAACACGCAGTTGGTGATTGAACTCGCGCGCGATCACCTCGGACTGGCGCGCATAGTCGTCGAAATGCTTCTGCTTGCAGGCGACTTCGAGATGGCCACAGCGCGAGAAATCGCAATCGATGCCTTCTTCGCGGATAATTTGTTCGACGCAATCGATGGTTTCAAGTGACGCGGTGTACATTCGTCGAGTTAGCTCGCGTCCGTACTTTGAGATGAGCTGGTTCACGCCCAGTTTCATGCCGGTGAGAACCATGCCGCCGTTGCGGGAACTGGCTCCCCAACCGATGGTTTCCGACTCGAGCACGGCAACTTTCGCGCCTCTCTTTACCAGGGTGCGCGCGGCGGAGAGTCCGGTGAAACCGGCGCCGATTACGGCGACGTCTATACGGTCCGGTAGTGAACGATGTTCTGTTGGAGGAAAAGTCGCCGTGGTGAGCCAGTAGTTGTGTTCTCGCAGGGGCATGTGGCCGTCGCGATTGACTTATCTTCCGCCCCTTTGGGGCTTGTTCCTTCTCCGTTTCTCTACCCACGGCTTGCGCCGTGGGCTGCAGTCTGACGCCGCTTCGCGGCTAGAATCCTACAACACGGCAGTCTCGTGAATCAGCTTTCCCTCGACAAAGCGCGATAAATTCAACAACGATGCATCGATCAGGTCGGTTTTGCCCGTGAGAATCAAGTCGCTGAGAATTTTCCCCGTCGCTGGGGCGTGCATCACGCCGTGTCCGCTGAAGCCGTTGGCGAGAAAAAAACCGGGCACGGTGCTCTCGCCCAGAACTGGATGATGGTCAGGAGTCATCTCATAAAGCCCAGCCCAGGCGCGCTTCGGATTCACCGGAAGATTTGCGAAGCACGGCACGCGGTCGGCGGCGCGCGTCAGAATTTTCTCTACAAATGCCGGATCGAAATCCGTTTTGAATCCCGGAGTCTCTTCAGGATCATTCCATGCGAGCAAGAAGCCGCGCGCCTCGGGACGAAAATGAAATCCGTTTGACATGTCGACGATCATGGGCGCGGTGCGGGGAAATTCGTCAAACGGCTCACTCTGAACCAGCATGCGGCGCAAGGGTTCGACTGGCAACTCTACGCCTGCGATGGCGGCCACGCTCGCAGCCCACGCGCCGGCACAGTTCACAACTTTACGAACAGCGACTGAGTCACGCGTGGTCTCGACGGACGTGATGCCGTTTGCATCGCGCGTAAAACCGGTGACGATCGCATTTTTCCAGATCGTTGTCCCATGCTCGGCTGCCCACGTCATGAATCCATTCATCGCGCTATAGGGATCGACGAAGCCATCGGTGGAGCAGAAACTTCCGCCGATTATGTCGTCCGCGCGCAACTGCGGAAACATTCCGCGAATTTCGTCGCTCGCGATCAAGCGAACGTTCTTCAATCCCATCTTCACTTGCTGGGCATAGTTGGTGCGCAGATAAGACATCTGATGCTCGTTGGTGGCGCAGAACAGATAACCCTGCGGGCGATAGTCGCAGGGAAAACCGAGACGCTCCTCGAAGCTCGCATAGAAAGGAATCGAGTAGAGCGACATCTGGATGCTGACCGGAGTGGAAAACTGCGCCCGCACTCCACCCATGCTCTTGCCGGTGGATCCCTTGCCCTGAGCGGATTCGCGCTCGATCACGAGAACGTTGTGGCATCCACTCGCCGTGAGGTGATAGGCGATACTGGAGCCGACGATTCCTCCTCCGACGATGACGACGTCTGCAGTCTGCATGGGTGCGTAATCAAACGAACCAGCATTTTAGCGCACGCCTTTCCGGGAGGTTCTTCTCGCGGTCGCCAAAGGTTTAACACGCAGGACGCAGAACACCACAGAGGAACAGCAATAGAGTCGGAAGCGGCACCGATTGGACATGTACTGCCGGGACATGCAGCTATTTGGGTTCTGGAACTACCTTCCACCTCGGTAACTTGCCGAGGTTACCTCAGCTGCCTAGTCTGAATAGTATGGCCTTGCGCTGCCTCTTATTCTCGTCGGATGAAGAGATGGTCCAGCCGATCTGGCAGGTCCTCGCCGACCTCGGGATCGAGGGAGAATACTGTGGGAGCGCGGTGGACGCAGTAGAAAGGGTCACGACCCAGATGTTTCAGATCGTGATCACAGACTGGGAAGACCAGCCGGAAGCCGCGTTTCTGCTGAAGACTGCGCGAGACTTAAAGGCGGCACACCGGCCGCTGACATTGGCGATCGTGAGCGACGATGCCCGGCTGCCCGAGGCGCTGCAAGCTGGAGCCAATTCCGTTCTGATGAAGCCCATTCGCCCTGAACAGGTGCGCGACACCATGAGCACGGCGTGCGAGTTGCTTCGCTCAAAAATGCAACCGGGCCCTGCCGTTTCATCCAAGACTCCAGCACCCATCGCAATGGCTGCTGCAGCTGCGGCGTCATCGGGGGTTGTTTCTGCCGCTCCTGTTTCTGCAAGTGCGGCGGCCGCACCATCGACGCCTGCTTCCGTGACCAAAGCGCCTGAGAACGCTTTTCGGGCGGGAGAGTTCCTGCAATCGCAGAGTGCAGCGCCCGGCACGCACTTCGACACCGAATGTGATGTTCAAAAATCTTTGGATCAAGCTGCTGCGGCTGAGGTCGACGCGCTAACAGAATTGGAGCCTGTGGCTTCCGCAGTCGCAGAAGCGCCAGCAGAACCAGTCGAAACGCAGGAGCCACTCACCGGCTGGGCGGCATTGCAAGCGCGATTGACTAAATCAGCGCCTCCGCCGCCGAAGGAAGATTCAGCAAAAAGCGAATTGCTCTCGTATGGAGACACGCATGCCGAGAAGCCGGCATTGCGGGCACAGGCCGGGTCGCCTGATGAGGCGAAGATATCCGAAGAGCAGCAGTCGCAACCGGAATCCGCAGCCGAGGCCGCTCTTTTCGCCTATATGGCGGAAGGATCAAAGCCCGAGCCGGAACTGGTGCCGGAGCCGCAACCGAAGCGCATCAAAAACCTTTTGGTCGGCGCTGTGGCGCTTGCTTGCCTGCTTCTAGTAGCGATGCCTCGTACGCGACAACGTTTGGGGACGCTATATCGCGACACCTTGCATACTGGCGGCATTTGGCTGAATCCGCAGCCTGTCGTTATTATCCAGGTCGCGCCGCAGCATGAAAATTTCGGTCAGGCGGGGGATGAATATAAGCTTCCCGTGCCGGCAAATATTCCGGATGCTACCACCGATCCTTCACAGATTCGCGTGCTCCCGGTGATCGATCCAACTGCGAAAGCACCTAAGGGTTCGGGCACGAACGGCGGACCGGCGCAAACAACCACCGGTGACAATAATGCTACGGATCAGAATCAAGCCGATCAGAGTCAGATGAGCCAAGTCCAAACACAGCCGGAGCAGAGCAGTCAGATACCAAGCGAAGATTTGCAGGTTCGTGAGCAATCCTCGCCAAGTTCCACGAGTACACCTCCAACGACCGCTGTGGGATCTGCTGAGAAAAACTCGCCACTTGAGAACACGCCGACAGTGCAAACACCTCCGCCAGCACAGCGTGCAGTGGCACCACCTGCGCAGGTTTCCGCACCATCTTCTGAACCACCGCCGCATGTAGCTTCGGCGGGAAGTAATGGCATGGTTCCCATGAGTTTGAAATCGCAGACCGCTTCGACGGTGCCAGAGGTCAGCGGAAATATGCCGGTAGAAGCGGCCATGGCGTCGATTGAGCCGGTGAAGCTCACGGAGTCCGCCGTGCGGGGATTGCTGACCCAATCGGTCGATCCGGCGTATCCAGATAGTGGCAAGGCTGGCGGACAGCGGGGAACCGTGATTCTGCAAGTTTTGATAGGGCGCGACGGCTCGGTGCAGGACGCAATGTTTATGCAAGGATCCTTGGTATTTGCGCGGGCCGCCATCACCGCCGTGAAACAGTGGAAATTCAAGCCTTATTCGTTGAATGGCCGCCCGGTAGCGGTGCAAAGCTTGATCACACTGAACTTCAAACCCCCGGTTTAAGTGGCGATAACGAACCTGAAATTAGATCGTCTTACTCTAAGGTGAGCGCCAAGGTTACTGCGGATTCGCGCATCGGGGCAGCTAGCCCACAAAAAGCGGCATCTACCAGATATAATAATGAAAGCTCTCAGGGGACTCCATTCCCGGAAAACGAAGAATTCGATGTCCATGAAAACTAAAGCTGCGATTCTCGTCACCTCTTTTGCTGTATTGCTATTCGTGGTTGTGGGTTCTCTCGGAGGCGTGCATGCCTCCTCAAACGACGGCTCCTACCGGCAAATGCAGGTTTTCAGCGAAGTGCTGTCACGCGTGCAAAGCGAGTATGTAGAAGACCCGAACATTCCAAAAGTGACGGATGGTGCTCTGCACGGCCTGGTGGAATCGCTCGATGCGAACTCCAGCTACCTGACAGCGGCAGCTTACAAAGCTTACAAGGCTCACAAAGCTGAGGCGAAGGGTGAGATTGGGGCGACGGTCTCGAAGCGCTTTGGATATGCCGATGTGATTTCGGTGTTGCCGGGCTCGCCAGCGGAAAAGGCGGGAATTGAGGCCACGGACATCTTCGAATCAATCGAAGGCCAGAGCACGCGAGACATGTCGCTGCCGGAGATTCGGAATGCGCTATCCGGAACTCCGGGATCGACGGTGAATGTTTCGGTGGTGCGGGCCCGCCGGGCGGAGCCGCAAAAAGTGGTAATCGCGCGAGATGTCATTAGCATTCCGCCGGTTTCCGACAAAATGCTGGAAGATGGCATAGGCTATGTGAAAGTTGACGCGCTGACCAAGGGCAAGGCGCAGGAGATTGCGGGGAAGATCAAGTCGCTTGAGAAATCGGGTGCAAAGAAGCTGGTTCTCGATCTGCGTAACACATCGGACGGAGAAGAGAGCGAAGGCGTCGCCACCGCGAATCTTTTCCTGAACCACGGCACCATTACCTATCTGCAGGGACAGAAGTTTCCTAGGGAAGCATTTAACGCAGAGGCCTCGAAGGCGATAACAACACTTCCACTGGCCGTGCTGGTGAACAAAGGAACGGCCGGGGCGGCGGAAATTGTGGCCGCGGCAATCCTTGAGAATGCCCGCGGTGACGTGGTGGGTGACAAAACCTTTGGAGATGGATCGGTGCAGAAGACCATCGATTTGCCAGATGGCGGTGCGGTGATTCTCTCAGTTGCGAAATACTATTCACCCAGCGGAAAAGCGATTCAGGAAACCGCTGTTACCCCGAACGTGCTGGTGGCCGACGAGGCTGACAATGCGATCTCCGATGACGACGACCAGGAACCTGCCAGTCCGGAACAACCAGAAGCTAAACCAAAGGCCACGCAGGATGATCAGTTGCAAAAAGCCGTCGAAGTGTTAAAGAGCCGGGCGAGCTAGATTCTCGCGGCGGTCAATCATTCCCACTAACTTGTTGGAACATCGCGCGCTGCAAAGCGCGCGATTTTATTCTGAAGTTGCCGCTATGGAATCTCCTCGATTGCCTTCAACTCTTGTTCAACAATTGCCCTCGGCAGCTTAGTGAAGCCAGCCGGCTCGGCGTAGGACTGCCCTTCAGTCAGCATCCACCGCAGGAAGTCCTTTACGGCCTGTTGTTTCATGGGGCCAGTTTTTTCAGGAATCAGAATCCAGGTGAAGCTGGAGATTGGGTATGACTTCTCTCCTGCAGGATTGGTGATGGAAACACGAAAATCGGAGGGCATGGTCTTTGCGGCAGCGGCCGCCGCCGCGGAGATGCTCAGGGAATCAGCGGTGATGAAGTTCCCGGTCGAATTTTGCACCTGCCCGCGCGGCAGCCGGTTTTGCGCTGCATAGAAGACTTCAACATAACCGATGGAATTCAACGTCTCCTTGACCATTCTCGCAACATTGCCGTTGCCTTCCGCTTCCTTGCCAATGGGCCATGTGATCGAGTCTCCCCGTCCTACTCTTGTTCTCCACTCCACGCTGACTTTGCTCAGGTAGTCCGACCAAATGTAAGTGGAACCACGGCCGCTGACGCTATGGATGACGACAATATCATTGGATGGAAGTTGTACCTCGGGGTTCGAATCGGAGATTGCAGGGTCGTTCCATTTCGTGATCGTTCCCAGATAGATCCCGGCCAATGCTTTCGGCGAAAACCTTAGAGACCTTGTCACTCCTGGCACGTTATAAATTGGCACGATCGCACCCAGAACGCTGGGAAAGTGTAAAGCTTTTGTTCTCGAGAGTTGCTTGTCAGTCATGGGAACGTCGGTGCCGGCAAAGTCCGCAGAGCCGGAGGCCAACATTTCAATCCCAGCCCGGGAACCGAAGGGCAGATACTTGATGTGGATGTCAGGACGCATTGTTTGAAAAGTCTGCTGCCAAAGCGAATAGAGCGGCAAAGGGAACGTGGTTCCGACGCCTACCAGTTGGATCTGTCCAGAATCCTGCGAGGGAGCGGGGTGTACCAGTGCCAGCGCCAAAAGAAGCCACCGGAATCGCCGGAAATGCATGTTGCCCTCGTGTTCGTCCAGGGAGTTTTCCCTTGACGCTTTGCCAGGGCGTAAAATTCCCCAGCAACAGCTCTCCAAGGATTTATCGGCGAATACTGAAAAACCGTTAACGATGGGAGTCGTAACGGCAGTCACAGAAGAGTTGCAAGGCCAAGAGTGGATGAATCGCGTATGGCTCTGCCGGTTGACGGCCTGCTATCCTGATCGCATCTCGCCATGACGTTGATCGATGCAGATCTTCCACCCGTAGAAGTGGCCGGGCGGAAGTTAGTGGGCCGGGTATTGTTTGGCCTGCTCGTGCTCGCTTCCGCACTGGTGGGGGCGGGCGCAGGACTGCTGCTGGTTTACACCACGGATTTGCCGCAGGTGGACGCTCTCGAAGCCTACCGGCCAAGCTCGATTACCGAGCTGTATGACGATCAGGGGCGCGTGATTGGATCTTTTGCGCTGCAGCGGCGAGTCGTCGCGAGCTACGACGATTTTGCCCCGGTGTTGCGTGATGCCTTGATTTCCATCGAAGACAAAGATTTCTACTTGCACTCGGGAATCAACTTCTGGCGCATCGTTGGAGCCGCGTATCGTGATATTGAATCTGGCGGGAAGGTGCAGGGAGCATCGACCCTGACCATGCAACTGGCGCGCAATCTGTTTCTTTCGCCCGACCGATCCTTCCATCGCAAAGTGCAGGAAACGATGCTCGCAATCCAGATCGAGCGGCGCTTCACCAAACCGCAAATTTTCACTCTCTATGCCAATCAGATTTTTCTTGGGCATGGGGTGTACGGCTTCGAGGCCGCGTCGGAATTCTATTTCAACAAACCAGCGAGAAAACTTTCGTTTGCCGAAGCCGCGCTGCTGGCGGGTCTGCCGAAGGGGCCAGGAGTATATTCGCCAATCAATCATCCCGACCGCGCCCTGAAGCGCCGCAACCTTGTGATCAACGCCATGCTCGAGGACGGAAAAATCACTGCGGCTCAGGCGGCGGACGCGCGCTCGGCCCCGCTGGTTCTGCATCTGCAGCACGACCCCAACTCGCTGGCGCCTTATTTTGTCGAGGAAATACGGCGGTATCTGGAGACTAAGTATGGCGCCGACCAGGTCCACGAAGGTGGCTTGAAGGTCTACACCACCATCGATGTCGATCTGCAAAAAGCGGCGAACCAGGCCGTACTCGATGGTCTCGCCGCCTACGAGCGGCGTCATGGGTGGAAGGGACGCCTGGAGAATGTGGTGTCAGAAGGAGCCACGATCGACAAGTATGAACACCCTGATTGGGATGACGAACCCGAAATGAACGGATACATCCACGCTCTGGTGACTTCGTCCGGGATTGGCATTGCGACAGTGAAGTTTGGGCGCTACTCCGCAGCTCTGGGACAGGCCGACGTTGCCTGGACGCAAGGCAAGATACAAGATCTGTTGCATGTGGGAGACATCTGCTACGTAAAAATGCTCTCGCTAAGCGCCAACGGCGCGGCGCGGGTGAGCCTGGAACAGGATTCCGGCGCGCAGGGCGCGTTGGTGGCGATCGACAATGCGACTGGCGGAATCAAGGCGATGGTGGGAGGACGCGACTTCAACCAATCGAAATTTGACCGTGCGACTCAGGCGCTGCGGCAGGTGGGATCGTCGTTCAAACCGTACGTGTATACGGCTGTGATCGACAAAGGCGGAAGCCCCAACGACACAATTCTGGATGAGCCGGTCACGTTTGAGACGGGTTCCGGGCCTTATTCGCCGCACAACTACGATGAAAAATTTGAAGGAATTATCACGCTGAGACGCGCTCTGGCTCAATCGCGGAACATTCCAGCGCTGAAGTTGGCGAGCAAGGTGGGAATCAGCAGCGTGATCCAGTATGCAGCGCGATTCGGTATCACAGCAAGACTGCCACCATATCTGCCGGTCGCGCTGGGTTCGGCGGAAATTACCCTGATGGAACAAACTTCGGCGTACAGCGTGTTTCCCGATGACGGGGTGCGGGTGACGCCGCGCTACATTACCAAGGTGACCGACTACGAGGGACGAGTGCTCGAGGAAAATTATCCGGAAGTAAAAGACGTGATCAGTGTACGGACGGCGCGCATCATGACGGCGATGCTGCGTGAAGTCGTGCTGCACGGAACTGCGGTGGGAGCGGCAAAAATGCCTTTCCCGGTCGCCGGCAAAACGGGCACGACTAACGATTTCACGGACGCGTGGTTTGTCGGATTCTCGCCTGCGATGACTTGCGGCGTATGGGTAGGATTCGATGAGAAGAAAAGTCTGGGCGCCAAGGAAACGGGAGCGCATGCGGCGCTGCCGATCTGGATGAACTTCATGAATATCGCAACCGCGGGAAAAGATCCGGGAGAGTTTGCACCGACACCGGAGACACTTCTACCCGTGACGCAGCAACTGGATACGCCCGATATTTCGCCGGGAGCGGATGAGACGCACTGAATCTGCATATTTGCCCTCTTATGAAGAATTTTTTTCGATTCGCGATGATGGCTCTGGTGCTCGTAGTCGTCGCGCTGGTGTCGGCTCTGACGGCGATGCGGTTTGCAATTCATGGACAGGAAGTACAAGTGCCGGCACTGGTTGGGCTAGCACCGGCGGATGCGGAGCGTGCGGTTGCCGGGTCAGGGTTACAGCTTGAAGTGGAGCGGCAGTATTACAGCCCGCAGATTCCCGAGGGACGAATTATGACGCAGGTGCCTTTGCCGGGAACAAAGGTACGACGTGGTTGGCAGGTGCGCGTAGCCCAGAGTCTCGGGCCACAGCGTGTAGCAATTCCGGATGTCACAAAAGAGAGTGAGCGCGCGGCGGAATGGAATCTCCGGCGGCGCGGGTTGGATCTGGCTTCGACTGCGGAGATGCAATTTCCGGGAACTCCGGCGGATCAGGTGCTGGCCCAGAGTCCTCCGGCGAACGCTAACCAGGTGGCAGCTCCGAAGACCAGTCTGCTAATAACGGTTACAGCCAATCCCCCGGCTTATGTGATGCCAAGTTTTGTTGGCCAGCCTTTGGGTAGTGTGAGCCGAACGTTGCAGGATGCAGGATTCAAGCTCGGGAACGTAACCATGGCACCGACGGCATCCGCGAGCGCGACTGCGCCGAATGCTGGCTCCTCCACACTCGGCCCATCAGGCCAACCTTCGCCAGCCAGCATCATAGTGGTACAGACGCCGAATGCTGGGCAGAAGATTCTTGCGGGAGCTGTGGTCAATTTCGAAGTGAGATAGAAGTTGGTAGTGATCGCGTTTTGATAAATCACGAGCCTTAGACTTTCTCCAGGATCGCCGCAAAAAAGCCGTCGCATGGCTGAACGCCGGGCAGAGTGCGCAGATAGGGACCGCGAGTAAGGCTAGAAGGATCTGGGAAAATTACTACACCTTCGCGGTGAAGCCGCTCAAGCTCAGAGCGACAGTCGACTACGCGGAATGATGAGTCTTCGGCCAGAGCTCGATCGACGACGTCTTCGTTTTCTTCTCTCTCTAAAGAGCAAGTGGAATAAATCAAGCGTCCCCTGGGAGCAACTTGGCCAAGCACCGAGTATAGAATCGCGAGCTGTCGCCTTTGTAGATCGCCGAGGTCCTCGGGAGTGAGCCGCCATTTGATTTCCGGATTTCGCGAGAGCGTGCCTGTGCCGGAGCAGGGGACGTCTGCAAGCACGCGGTCAAACTTTGCCGCAAAGGGCAACTGGCGCGCGTCGGCCGCAATCACGCAGATACTGCTGCCTCCGACTTCCGCGGCTGCAGGATGAACGCGCAGCAATCTCCGCAACAGGAGCGCGCGGTGGGGACGAAAATCAACCGCAACAATCTTCACGCTGAGATTTTGGTCAGCGATGGCGGCGGTTTTTCCTCCTGGGGCCGCACAACAATCGAGAATGTCGCCGCCGCTGCCCACTAGAGTTGCGACGAGTTGCGAAGCTTCGTCTTGAATCGCACAGAGGCCTGCACGGAAAGCAACGGTCCTGCTGACATCTCCTTGCCGAACGCGTCGTGCAGAGGTAAGCAAAGCGCCGGACGCGAGTTCGATTCCTTCGGTGCGGAGTTGGTCTTCTGCTTCCGGTCGGCGAAGACGGATCGCAGTCACAGGAATGGACTGGTTATATTGGCAAATTTCAGTTGCCGCTCCCAGCCCGTAAGCGTCGATCCAACGTTCGACAAGCCAAATCGGGTGCGCAGTGCTAGCTGCCAGAATCTTGGCTGAAGATCCATCGAGCGTAAGCTCAGTAATATTGAGAATGTTCTGGCCACCGCCAACGATCTTGCGAAGGACCGCATTGACGAACGGAGCCGCAGAGCGTTTGCGAGCACGCTTGACGAGTTCGACGCTCTCGTTGATGGCAGCACGCGCGGGAATTCGGCTGAGCCGACGGAACTGGTAAACGGCGAGGCGGAGCGCCGTAAGAATCTCGAGATCGAGTTTGGAGAGAGGTTGGGAAGAACTCCCGGCAATTTCTGAGTCAAGGAGCGATTGCCAGCGTAAAACTCCCATTACCAATTCCATCGTCAGGGCGTGATCGGCCAGCGTCAGCTGGGCGTATGTTTGCGAATGCAGAAGTTCCGATGCGTAGGAAGATTCGTGCTCGACGCGCAGCAGGATATCGAAGGCGGCTGCCCGAGCCGGGGACACCATTGGTCGCGACTCTCTTGATTTGGATTTCACTGTGGACAGTATGACGGAAGCGAACGGTGCGGAGAAGGCATTCGCGCGATCTTACATGCCGAGTTTTTCGCCGGGCAGTGGACGATAGCCGCGAATAAAGTCGGCCGCTGAAGTACGCTTCTTGCCTTCGAGCTGAAGTTCGAGTAATTCGATGGCGGTTGATTCGCCGCAACCGGCGAAAAGGCAACGGCCTTCGACCTTCAACTCGGACGGCGGCAATGCGGAATCCAGTGCAGCCGCATGCCATATCTGTAGAGTCTTGCCGCGAAATTTCGTAAATGCCCCAGGCCACGATTGAAAGCCACGCATGCGATTTAGCGTTTCCGAGGCAGTACGGGAGAAATCGATGATGCCGTCTTCTTTCTTGAGAATGGGTGCGAGCGTAGCCTGCGTGTGATCTTGCCGGCGTGGATGGATCGTGTCGGCCTGCAATCCGCGCAGAGTTTCGACAGCGAGGTCTGCTCCCATGGTTGCCAAGTTCGGGCCAAGTGTTTCCGCAGTGTCGTTGGGAGCAATTGGGAATTCGCGCTGCAGAAGGATGTCACCGGTGTCGAGGCCGGCATCGATCTTCATCGTCGTGACACCAGTGATGCTTTCTCCGTGTGCAATCGCCCACTGAATAGGCGCTGCGCCGCGATATTTCGGCAGGAGCGAAGCGTGCAGGTTAATGTTGCCGCGAGGAGGCATATCCAGCATCCATTGCGGAATGATGCGGCCGTAACCGACGATGATGATGGCATCGGGCTTAAGTGCCGTGAGTTGAGAGCGGAATTCTGCGTTGTTCTTGATGGCTTCCGGCTGCGCTATCGGCAATTCCAGCTGAAGGGCTCGCCGCTTTACCGGAGAAAGAACAAGTTCAAGGCCGCGACCTTTTGGACGGTCTGGCTGGGTCACGACGAGTTGAACCTGGAATTTAGCTTCGACCAGCCGGTCGAGCGTAGGTACGGCGAAGCTCGGCGTGCCGCAAAAAACGAGACTCAGGGATTGAGACATTGAGACATTAAATCATTGACTCAATCTCTCAATGACTCAATTCCCTACCATTCTCCGGCTTTGATCAGCTTGCGAATTTTGCGCTTCATCAGATCGCGCTTCAGAGCGCTGATGTGGCTGATATACAGTTTTCCATTGAGGTGATCGGTTTCGTGCTGGAAAGCGCGAGCCAACAGGTCGTCTCCGGTTTTTTCGAAAACCTTCCCGGTCAAATCCTGGGCGCGGACTGTGGCCACCTGGGCGCGAGTGACATTCTCGCGGAAGTCGGGAATGCTGAGACATCCTTCGCTTTGCGCATGCCGCCCTTCCTTGTGAATAATTTCAGGATTAATGAGAACGAGTTTGGCGTCCGGATCTTCTTTAAACGTGACGTCGACCACGGCGATGCGGCGCGAGATTCCGATCTGCGGCGCTGCCAAGCCGACGCCGCGGGCGGCGTACATCGACTCGAACATATCTTCGACGAGCTTTTTTAACTCTTCGTCGAACACCGTTACTTTTTCAGCCGGCTTCTCGAGAACTGGATTTCCGAATTTGACGATGGGATAGATCATTCTCGGCTTAGATCATCAGTAGTTTTGGAGCTGCTGGCTATAACCTTGGAAGTTGCGCAAGGTCTCTCCCATGGAATCGCCACCGAATTTGTCGAGGGCGCAGCGGGCTAGAGTGAGGGCGACCATGGCCTCAGCGGCAACGCCAGCCGCCGGCACCACACAAACATCCGAGCGCTCATAGGCAGCGCTCACAGGCTGGCGAGTCGAGAAATCCACCGACCGAAGCGGACGGCGCAGGGTGGAAATCGGCTTCAGATAGCCGCGCACACGAATCTCTTCGCCGTTGGAAACGCCGCCTTCGATTCCTCCGGCATTGTTTCGAGTACGGGTGAATGCGGTAAAATTCGATTGCTCGCCGTAACCAATTTCGTCGTGCACCGCGGAACCGGGAGATGAGGCAGCAGAAATACCGGACCCGATCTCGACTGCCTTCACGGCCTGCAACGACATGATGGCGGCGGCGAGCAAGGCGTCAAGCCGCTCATCCCACTGAGCGTAAGTGCCCAGGCCCGGCGGAACTCCATGGGCCACCACTTCGAAGACTCCTCCTACCGAATCACCAGTCCTGAGAACTCTATCCACTTCTTCTTTCATGCGCTGTTGCACTTCAGGGTTTGCGCAGTTCAGCAGGACTTCTTCCTGCAGGTAAAGGGATTGAATGTCACTCCACAGGACTTGCTGGCTCATCGCCGCGTTGCCCACCGCAGTGACGTGGCTGAGAACTTCGATACCGAATTCGCGCAGAAAAATCTTAGCAAGTGCCCCGATAGCGACGCGAGCCGCCGACTCACGAGCCGAGGCACGCTCCAGCACATAACGGGCTTCTGGGAAGTTGTATTTTAATGCGCCAGCCAGGTCAGCATGACCGGGACGCGGGGAAGCGACACGCTTGTGGCGGGCAGGATCGCCTGCTCCGACGGGAAGAGATTCCTCCCAGTTTTTCCAATCTCTATTTTCGAGCTGAACGGAAATGGGTGAGCCGATAGTCATGCCTTGACGGACGCCGGAGAGAATGTGAGCGGTGTCGCGCTCAATCTTCATGCGCCCGCCGCGTCCGTAGCCCTGCTGCCGGCGCCTGAGTTCCCGGTCGAGAAAAGCCTGGTCAACCTTAAGCCCAGCGGGCAGGCCCGAGAGGAAGGCAACCAAGGCCTCGCCGTGGGATTCTCCTGCAGTGAAGTAGCGCAGCATGAGTTGCTCGATTTTACCTGATACGGCGCTTCACCGGAGTGACACGGGGTGAGAAAGGAGTGACAGTTACGGACGAATCGCCGAAAAGAAGACCGAAAAAGCGAGATCCCCCGCGAATTTTCTTTCCCCGGGAGCGTATGGATGCGTGAATGATTGGTACAATTAAAGTTACGCCATTGACTCGTAATTCGTTCCAGGTAAGTTCCACTTAGCGGTTCGCGTTGCTTCGCAAAACTTCTGGCCAAACAAGGAGGACTGTGTGCCCCCACGCACAGAACCACGGGAAATAGTTTTTCTTCCCGAGAGAAAAATTCGCTGTGTGCTCGTCCACGACCATGTTCTGTTCCGGCAGGGCCTGCGGCGGTTGTTGGAAGACGAAGCTGATATCGAAGTCGTCGGCGAAGCTGGCAATGCAGCGGAGAGCCTGCGGCGGGTTTTTGAATCGCGGCCAGATGTGGTCATCGCGGATGCCGATACGTTCGGGTTATCTGTTGTCGACTCGGAGATTCTGCTGGCGCGGGAGTCACCACAAACAAAGGCCGTGCTCTTGAATCTGCAGGAACAATGTGGTTCTACGGCTGGCGGAGTCCCTGCGGTACGGCAAACTTCCGCAGAAGAATTAGTAAAAATAATTCGCGACACGTGTCAGTGGAGCGGAATGAATTATGGGGAAGTTTCCCTGAGTCGGTCTCCACAACGCGACTCCGAAACCCTCTTCGAGCAAAAAGGTAACCTAACCGCCCGTGAGCGCGAAGTGCTGAAGTTGCTCGCCGAAGGAAGAACGGTGCGGGCGGCAGCGGCGATTCTGGGATTGAGCACCAAGACGGTAGACGCGCACAAGTTCAACCTGATGCGAAAGCTTGGCATCCACAATAAAGCGGAGATGGTGATGTGGGCGATTCAGCAGCGGGTGGTAAAGATTCCGGCCAACTTCTAGAGAATCGTTATCGATAGAACTGTTGTTGGTAGTTCAGTTAGTGCTAGCGGCGGCAAGCTCTGCGAGACTGGAAACTTCCAGGTCCGGCCTTCCCTCGGCTGATTTCACTGCGCCCACTCCAGATCGCGGTGAAGGGCGGTTGACCCAAACAGTGGCCAATCCTAGCGACTGTGCCGGGATCACGTCGTGATATATGCTCTGACCAACGTGGAGAATGCGGTTGGCAGGAATGCCGATGCGGCTTAACGCGAGTTCAAAAATCTTCAACGACGGCTTGTAAGCTCCCGCCTGCTGCGCAGTGATGACTTGGTCAAATTTCACTCCAAGCTGAGGCTGGGTTGTGGCAAAAAGGTCGTCATCCACGTTGGAAATCACGGCGAGTCGAAAGCGGCTTTGCAACGTGTGGAGTGCCTCTACAGTATCGAGCCACGGCTTCCAATCTTGTAGCGACTCGGGCAGCGAGCGGACTTCCTCATCCGTGGGCGCGAATCCGAGCCGTTCCCCAAACTGCTGCACTACGGACTGAAGAACTTCGCGATAGGGACGATACGCTCCCTGCTCGGCGCTGGCTTCGAAATCGCCATAGAACTGCAGGATCATCGCATCGTCTGTACCTTTGTTCGTGCAATGCGCTGCAAGGATGCGATGCAGGCAACCGAGGATCCCCTCCTCCCAATTGATGAGCGTGCCATAACAATCGAAGGTGAGGATTTCGAAGCGGCTGAAGTCAAGCATGGCTGATACGCTCTCTAATCCACCAGACCTACGTTTTAAGTCCGGGCAGCATTGGAGTTTCTTCGCGGACTTCGCCGGTTCCTCCTGCTTCGGCTTCAACTTCGGTAGCGGCGGAAGAATCCTCAACAGGCATCGAAGCCTTGGGCGTAAGAAATTTGGTGCTGTTCAGCAGTGGGCGTCCGAGCGATGGATTGTAGCTTGTCCAGGAACTTTCCAGGTCGGCCTCGCGTTCGAAGTGAGCGCGCATGGCCTCCATTTTGGAGTCGAGATCGTCCATGTAGTGCAGCAGGAGAGCTTCGGGAAACATCGGCAGCTTGGGCGAGCCGAATTCGTACTCGCCGTGGTGGCTGATGATGAGATGCTCAATCAGAGTTTTGAGTTCGGCAGGAAACCCAGGGAAAAGAGCCAGCTTCGCCTGCAGCATTTCGAGTTCGATGATCATGTGCCCAAGAAGCTGGCCGCGCGTCGTGTAAGAAAACGACCGGTTGTAAGTAAGCTCGTGAATCTTGCCAATGTCGTGCAGAAATGCGCCGGTGAGAAGCAAATCACGGTTGACCTGAGGATAGTTTCTGCAAACCAAGTCGCACGAGCGAAAAAGCGAGACCACGTGATCGAGCAGACCACCGATATACGCGTGATGCAAAGTCTTCGCCGCGGGAGCGTTGCGATAGGCCGTAGCGATCTCCGGATCGGACATAAAGGCCTGCACCAGAGATTTGAGATGAGGATCTTGGAACGATGCGACGAAATCGGTCAGCGTTTGCCAGAGTTCATCGATGTTCCTCGTGGTCTTCGGGAGGTAATCGGAGAATTCAATTTCCGATTCGCCCAGCTTGCGCAGCTTGTGGATGGTGAGCTGAAATCGGTTCTTATACTTATTGACCAGGCCCTTGACCTTGAGGAAATCGTCCTGCTCGAAAGCATTCAAGACCTCCTCGACGTTATCCCACATCTTGGCTTCGAGGTGTCCGCTCCGATCGCCAAGGGTTAGCGCGAGATACGGCTCCCCGCTCTTCTTTGGCTTGATTTGCTTGCTGACGACGACAAAGTTGGAGGTAACGATCTTATTTTCGTGGCGGACACAGTCGCAGATGTAGAACTCTTTCATTCGTCGTATCAGTGTAAATCAGAAGGGACAAGGGTGGCGCTATCGCAAAACGCACGCAGCCGACATTCTAGAGCGGCCGAGACTCATGCAGCCGGGAAGCTACAGCAGCCAAATTCTAAATCGGCACACCCAGCACCTTCTTTTTCTTCTTCTTAAGCTTCTTGGTGTCAGACGTTTTGGCGCTCGCGGTTTCGATCGGCTCCGTCTGGTTCGAACTGCGGCCGGAATCAACATAGCCTTCGTTGACTTTGATGTAGGCCTCTTCGCGCAGCTTGGTCAGGTAGGCGCGCAGCGCGGGCTGCAGCTTCTGGTAATATAGGGCGTCCTGAATCTTGGGCTCGGCGTCTTTCAAGGGCGGGATTCCTGCCATCTGGTGGTCGGCAACTTTCAAGATCACATACCCCTGCTTGGTTCGGATCACATCGGTGACTTCGCCGGACTTCATGGCAAATGTTTTGTCTTCGAGCTCCTTGGCAAGAGACCCGCGCTTGAACCCGCCGAGATCGCCGCCTTGCGCCGCCGAAGGACCTTCGGAATATTTCTTAGCGATGTCTTCAAAGCTCGCTCCGGCGCGAATCTGTTTCAGCAGATCGTTGGCCTTCGCCTCGGCTGCCGCCAGAGCCGCAGCCTGCGCCGCTTGTTTCTCGGCCTCGCTGGCAGCATCTTGATTCTGCGAATTATCTCCGCCCGCGGACTTGTCTGCCGCAGGTTTATCGGCAGCTGTCTTTGCCGGGGCAATCAGGATTTCGCTGAGCTTGATCGATTCCGGCCGCTCCATTTCACTCTTATGCTCTTCATAAAACTTTTGCTCTTCATCTTTGGTGATGCTGAGGTGAGAACCGACTTCTTCTCCAATCACTTTTTGCGTGATGATCTGGTTCCGCATGTTCTGTTTGAAATCTTCGTAGGAAATCCCCTGGGACGTGGCGGCTTTTTCCAGCTCTTCCATGGTCTCCAGCTTCATGTCCTTGCGCATCTGGTCGAGGCGCTTGATCAGGTCGGTATCGCCGGTAATCCCCAGGTCTTTGCCCTTTTCGAGCAGCAGTTGCTGATCGATCAGGTCGCGCAGAACATCTTTTTCGCGTTCGGCATAAAGCTTGTCCGCGTTGGCAGCGTCTTGCTGCTTGACGTCGTCCTTGAGCTGGTCTTTGCTGCGCATGTATTCCGAGCGGGTGATGATTTGGCTATTCACGCGCGCGATGATTTCTTCAACCACCTGGCCAACCACAAAAGTTGGCAGGCACGCCATGGCAATGAGTACGAACAGCAGTTTTTTCATAAGGTTTTCGGGGGTGGCCACGACAATCCTGCGGCACAAACCTTGCGACATTTTACTACTTCCGCGAGGAATGTGGGCCTGGCATTGGGTAGAGCGCTAGTTGGTTCGCGCCAAAACCAATGCGGTCATATCGTCAGGAACGAGCGGATCGCAGGTAAACTCGCCGACGGAATTCAAAATGGCTGCGCTGATGGTCTGGGCGTGCGTCGAAGGTTCAAGATGCAAGCGCTCCTTGACGCGTTCCAGACCAAATTCCAGGTCTTCGTTTTTATCGTCTTTGCACTTGCCTTCAACCACGCCTCGCGAAACCAGCAACAGAACGGCGCCCTTTTCCATCGCCACAGTAGGTGCATCGCTCGTAGCGTGCGAGAACAAGCCCAGGGGCAAGCCCGTGGAAGCCAGTTCGGTGATGGTTGTGCTGTCGCGCAGGAGTCCCGGAGTATGCCCAGCGTTGGTGTAGCAGAGAGTGCCGAATTTCTCATGGTAGCAGCCGATGAACGCGGGGCAGGAGTGAACTCCCTCGGCAGCTTCCATCACGCCGCGGTTGAGCTGCAGGCAGAGATTGACCATGGCTTCGGCTTCGTTGATATCGGCGCCGGCAAAAAGCGATGCTCCAGACGTTCGAAAAATCTTTTGCGCTGCGGAGAGGATCGATTGGTTGTTCTCGCGGCGTCCGGCAACGTCAAGCAAGCCAAATAAGATTCGCTCCGGGCTTACTCGCAGCGAGTCGTAGAAATCGCCGGCAACTCGTTTTCCGTAGGTAGTAGCGGCAATCTCAGCCCCTTCGATCGGGGGGAATTCGCCGGGAACGGCCTCCAAAGGCGGCAGAGGCTCGGGCGATCGGGAGTGGAATAGGGCACACATTCGCTGGCTAGCGCAAAACCGAAACTAGCATAAGCCGTGGCAGGGAGCAAATCGGCTCTACTCGCCGTACTTATCGCTTAAGTATTTGGCGAGATCGATCTCGAGTTGGCCGTAGTCGGAGTGAATGGTTGTGCGCAGAGCTGCTTCGGTCGAACTCCCTTGCCCGAGCAGTTGCAAAATTCGCTGGATGTCGCCCATGCCATAGGCATCGTTGATATAAGAAACCGCCGCCAGAGATTCCGCATAAGCCAGGTAAGCTTCGCTGCCGGAGAAGCGCATGAAACTGCCTTCTAGCACGTTGAGCGGAATATTATGTTGGGCTTTGAACAACTGGGCTAACTGATGCCCATCGCCGCCCAGGGATTTCGGTTCAAGCAGCTGTGCGATCCCTTCGTGCAGCCATGGCGGACAACGTCCCGCGGAAATCTGGTTAATGAAGGAATGCGCCAACTCGTGCTTCAACACCCGCGCCAGGTCGGGCGTCATGGAACTGAGGCCACTGATTGGAATCCGCAGCTTGCCATCGTTGAGAGCTCCCGACCACGAACGCGCACGCGTCACATCGAAGAAAGCCTGTTCGGTATAAAGCGTTACAAGAATATTGTCGCGAGGGGGACTGCCGAGATCGCGCGACAGGTCGTCGTAATCGGCCTCGAGCGCAGCCAGAATTTGACCCCGGAACGCTTCGGAAGTCTGTTTCCCCTCGTAATGCATCACGAAATGACTGCTCTCGCGCTGTGCGAAATCGGTTTCCGCGTTTTGCTCACGCTCAGCCTTCGCAAGATACTGCTGCACCGTCGCATCCGGACGCAATTCAAGCGACCGCTTCCACGAGACAATGGCGTCTTTAGTTCGGTCGGACGCCTGCTGCGCATAACCCAGCACTGTGTAGGCATCGGGCGAATCGGGAGCCGCGGCCACAGCACGCTGCGCGAAGCTGAGGGCCTGCGAGGGGTTCCCGGTGCGCACGAGCGAGGCTGCATAGTAAATGAGGACGGTTGTGTTCTCCGGCTGAAAGTGGAGTGCGCTGTCGAAATAATGGCGGGATTCGTTAATGTTCCCGCGGTCGAATTCAAACTTGCCGGCGATAAAGTCTGCCGTAGCGGCGAGTTCCGCACTCCCTTTGCCCTCGAGTTTCACCAGAGCGTCTGAGTCGATTTTTCCATCTTGAATGATTGTCTTCGGAAGGTCGCCTTCATTGGCTAGGGTATTCGCGGGTGTGAACGACGGCAGATCGGCAACCCCACCGCCAGTTGTTACCGAAGCGGTTCTGATCGCTGGCATGCCGCCGGCCTCGACCCGCTCGACTGAGCTCTTCGGGATAGCATAGCTGTCGTCGCCGATGTCATATTCATAGCGGCTGCCATTTTCGCGGACGTGATCGGCGACGATGGTCCGGCCATTCTTCAAGTGAATGGTGTCCGCCGATGCCGTGGCGCAAGCAAGCGTCATCCAGGTTGATATTGTTACGAGGGTAGTGACACGAAACCGCATTGAAGCGCATTCTAGCAACAGACGACGCGGACCTATACGTGACCAAAGTGTCGATTCCATTCCGCAGATTTTGGATTGCGCTTGTCGCATGTGCGGCAATTTTGCCCGGAGGCCTCGCTGATTGTGCGCTGGCGGAGACGCCGCGGCCGGGGCCTGCGCAATCTCTCTATGCGCAACTGAGCAACGTCGGCCTTGATCCCAGCCGTGTCTTCAAAGTGCGGGAAGCGGCCATCGATCGGTCCGCGATCCACATCACATTAGAAGATGGAAACATCGCCTTCACGCAGGACGTGATGGGAAGAATTACCGGGGCCTTCTTTGAAGGCGACGGAGAAGTACTGTTGGTTCCTCCCAACGAAGTGGAACGGCAATCGATAAGCCTGTTCACCGGCATGGCGATCCTGGAAGAGCGCTTCAGCTCTGCCTACTTTCGCTTCAACGACAACACTGCCACCGAACTGCAGCCCGGCCTGAGGGATCCCGATGAAGCCAAGGAGTTTGCCGACCGGTGGAATATGACGGCGCGCAACCTGGCGCAAACCGACGCTATGAGGTTGCTGGTCGATTTCAGCAAAATGCTTCCGGTCGCGGGCGAGAAGACCCCCGAAAATTCTCCGCCCGCGAATGCAATCGATCCCGAGGATCGCATGCTGCACATCCGGTTGCAGGGAAACAAGCTTGGAGCCTTCGACATTTTTTTTGACTCGACGGCAGGAGAACAAGTTCAGGCCGGCCAAGTGAAGACCACAGAGACCGGAGCCGTGTACTACGATTCGTGGACATCATTTTCGACGACTCCAGTCTCCAACGAATCGAAAAGAAAACCAGCCCGGGAAGAGATCGCGCAAACCGTGCCGCCAGAAGCCGGATCGCGAGAAGATCCTATTTCCGTTCGCGGCTATGTGATCGACGCAACGGTGAAACCTCCCAAAGAGCTCGATGCGGAGGTGAAGCTGCACCTCGATGTCGAGCGCGGTGGGTCGCGCTGCCTGGTGTTCGAGCTCTCGCGCTTCCTGCACATTCAAACTGTCGAGGCCAACGGGCGTGAGGTGGAATTCATCCAGAACCCGCCAGTGGAAGGAACCCGCTTGGCACGCAGCGGCAATGACGTGGTAGCCGTGATTCTGCCGGAACCAGCACGCAAGGGACTGGAAATCAACCTGCGCTTTGTCTATGCCGGCGATGTGCTGGCGGAAGCTGGCAAAGGTTTGCTTTATGTTGGAGCGCGCGGAACCTGGTATCCGAATCGTGGTCTGGCCATGGCCGATTTCGATCTCACCTTCCACTATCCAGCAGGTTGGACGCTGGTTGCGACCGGCAAACCCAGCCAGATAGCGAAGCCGCCTGCGTCTCCACAAGCGGAAGCGCAAAACGCCGGAACCGAGCAAGTGGGTCGCTGGGTTTCAGAACGTCCTATACCCGTAGCAGGGTTCAATCTCGGCAAGTATGTTCGAGTCGCCGCACCCGCTGGAAATGTGATGGTCGAAACGTACGCTACAGTCGGAGTTGAAAAAGATTTTCCCCATCCTCCGCCTCCCCCAATTCCACCCGACACGCCGCATCTGCGGCCACGGGCAGTTTCGCCGCTGAACGTCGCGCCAACCTTGTCTCAGCCCCCGGTTTCACCGGCACAAAATGCCGCAGCGGTAGCCGAGGTGACGGCTCATGCGATTCGTTATTTCGCGGAACGCTTCGGTCCATTTCCATACAGCCAGCTGGTTTTAACCCAGCTGCCGGGACGCGAAAGCCAGGGCTGGCCCGGCTTGATCTTTCTTTCCTCTTACGCGTTCATGACTCCGCAGCAGAACGAAGAACTCCACATGGACCCCGCGCGAATCCTGATGGTGCAACAGGTCCCCGCGCACGAGGCTGCACACCAGTGGTGGGGCGATCTGGTTCTGTGGAGCACTTATCGCGACCAGTGGTTTTCCGAAGGTTTGGCCAACTATTGCGCGTTGATGATGCTGCAGGAGAAAAATCCAGCAGCCTTTCACAAGGTGATGGAAAAATACCGGGAAGATCTGCTGGAAAAAAATAAGGACGGTAATTTTCCGAAAGACGCTGGCCCGGTCACCCTAGGAAGCCGGTTGCTATCGTCTCACTTTCCCGGGGGATATGAAGCGATAAGTTATGGCCGGGGGACGTGGCTGTTTCACATGCTGCGGTCGATGTTGCAGGATGCGGCGTCAGAGTCTGGGCGAAAGGAATCGGGCCGCGGTGTCGCCGAAGAACCGTTCCTGCGATCGCTGCGTAAACTTCGCGAGCGTTACCAGGGAAAGGCAATCAGCACTCGCGAACTTCTGGATGTTTTCGCCGAAGACCTGCCGCCGTCGTTGCGCTATGAAGGCAAGGCATCACTAGACTGGTTTCTGGAAGGATGGATCAACGGAACTTCGTTACCCAGGCTGGAGTTGCAAGCCGTTAAATTTATCCCGAAGGCCAACGCCACAGTCGTGACCGGCGTGATACGGCAAAAAGACGCGCCCGAAGATCTGGTCACTTCCGTTCCTATCTATGCCGTAACATCCAGTAAGTCTCCTGTCTATGTGGGCCGCGTATTTGCCGATGGCCTCGAGTCATCGTTTCACCTGTCTGCGCCGCTCGGGACACACAAACTCTTGCTCGATCCGAACGGAACCATCCTGACCAGTCCAAAGTAGATGCGCAAAAGTGCGAGCGCTCGCAAAGCCAGGGGCTTCTCTGTGTCTGCTTGCCGTCTTCCCGCTTCGGAACCAATTCCCTGCACGAATGCCAGAACGGGCAGCGTGACTTGCCAGGACCATCTGCAGGCAGCCTGACTTGAAGAGCATAGTCGCGCCTGGCGCATCATTCGCGATTAATTCATAGGAGTGCATGATGGCAGCTGAGGTGCTGACCATTTGCAGATAAGACGCGGGTAACTGAATTTGAACTTTGACGAGACTGCAGGCGGCGCAACCCAAACGAACGGGGAGGAGCATACGACGGACATCGCGTCTGTGGCAGTCGCAGAAGCGATCATCCGTGTGCCCTTTTCCGAAGAAGGCCAGGCCGGTGGAGCGGAAACTATCCTCCTTGTCGAAGATGAGGAGTTCGTAAGAAAAGTAACCGGCGAAGTGTTGGAGTCGGCGGGTTACCGGCTTGTCAGTGCCCGATGTGCGGGAGAGGCATTTGAAGCTCAACACAGATGCCCAGAACCAATCGACTTGCTTCTTGCGGATGTCGTGTTGCCAGGAAAAAGCGGTCACCAACTGGCCTACGAATTCGGAGGACTTTGCCCGAACGCACGAATTCTGTTGATGAGCGGCTATGCGGAACAACTGGCTCTGGGTGGTTTGTCGGCTCATGGCAGAGAGCACCTGGTGAAACCTTTTTCCAGCCGCACCTTGTTGCGAAGAGTGCGCAAGGCGCTGGATGGAGATCCAATTGATTCGAGAGTACCGGCTTAACCGGCGCTAGTTCGAATGGCTCGCTCTTTGCGATAGCAGGCGGCTTGCAGGATTTCATTCGGTATTTGGCCCAAGGGCACAATGCGATCGAGGATGCCCATCTCCGCACAAACTCGGGGCATACCATAGACCACGCAACTCGCCTCATCCTGGCCCAGCGTAAAGCCGCCTTCGCGATGAATAACGTTCATTCCCTGCGCACCGTCCGCTCCCATGCCAGTCATAATAACTCCCATAGCTTGCGAGTGAAATGCGGATGCCACTGACTGCATCATGATATCGACCGATGGAATGTGTTGCTTATCTTCGCGCTTCTCTGAGAGGAAAATCACGGTTCGCGATTCGGTGGGTCGGCTCACCCTCAGGTGTGAACCCGCTGGGGCAATATAGACCACCCCGGGATGAACCACCTCACCGTGCGACGCTTCGCGGATCGAAATCGCACAGAGTTGATTCAACCTCTCAGCAAACGGAGCGGTGAAGCCTGGCGGCATGTGCTGCACAACAACGACCGGAACCGAGAGGTCCGCCGGAAGCGTGGGGAGAATTTCCTGCAAGGCACTTGGTCCTCCGGTGGAAACACCAAGAGCAACTAGAGCCATGGGATCATTTGGTTGCCTCCGCGCCGGCAAGTCCACCGTGCGAGGAGGCTTCCGCGAAAGCGGCAGACAATCTCTTGAGCGCCGCGATTCTGCGGCTGCCTTGATTTTGGCGATCAGATCTTCACGAATGTGAAGAATGTCCAGCGATGTAGCAGAAAGTTGTTTGGGCACATAGTCGAAGGCGCCGGCCTCCAGGGCGTTTAGCGTGATTTCGGCTTCTTTTATGGTTGCCGAGCTCACCATAATGACTGGGCGTGGGAACTGGGCCATGATGCGACGGAGCGTCTCCAACCCGTCGAGACCCGGCATCTGCATGTCGAGCGTAACAACGTCGGGATCAAGGCTGGCCACTTTTTGCAGGCCTTCGGTTCCACCGCTCGCCGTGCCAACAACCCACAGATCAGAATCGGCGGCGAGCATGCGAGTGAGCGCCGTTCGCATGAATGCGCTGTCGTCGACAATGAGCACTCGTATCTGAGAGTTCCCGAATTCGCCGTTCATGTGCGGTAAATCGTCTGCACAACGCTGTGCACTTCGTCCAGGTAGGAATCCAGTTCGAAGGTGAGACGGGCCCAGTCAAAATCTTTCAGCGAGGTTGAAGCTTTTTCGAGGATGGAGAATCCTGCATCGTCGAACAGATTCACTTGTTGTTGTTCGAGGTAGCCATAGTTCAGGCCGCTCATGCGGCAGAGCAAGTCGGCGATGTGCACCAGGGCAACTAATTCAGGACTCTGAGTCGCTTTCTCGGGTGAGTGATGAAGGGCCACAACTTCAATCAGGTCCGGGGCAAGGTCCCAATGTTCCGCCAGAAGGCACCCGCTGTCAGAGTGGGTAAAACCAAGCGATTGCTCTTCGCCCTCGTGTAGTGGAATTCCTTCGACTTTGGCAATCTCAAAAGCCGCGCTGAATTCCTTAGGCAGAATCCAGAGGTTGACGATGATCCCGAGATCATGGAGCAGGCCCGCGAGATACGCTTTTCCCGGATCGCTAAGTTTGAGCTTGCGCGCAAGATGGCGACAGACCAATGCACATCCCAGGGAGTGCTCCCAAAAAACCACCGGATCGAGGTTCCCTCTATCGCTTGGGAGGAGGTGAAGCACCCCGCATGACATGGCGATGTCGCTGAGGTGGTGAAAGCCGAGACTGACTACGGCACCGCGCAACGTTTCTATCCGCTGCCACCGGCCGAAAAGCGGCGAGTTCGCCATTTGCAGACACTGCGCCGCGAGTGACTTGTCCTGCGCCAGCAGATCCGTCACCTCTTGCACGTTGAACTTTTCAACCGGTTGCTGCAGATGGCGCAGCAAAGGCACGAGGACGGCGGGAATGGTTGGAATCTGCCGCAATCCTTCGAGGCGCTGCAGCAAAACCTGCTTGGTTGCGGGTGCGGTGGTCACGGGGTTCTCCTTCCCGCGTACTTCCCTTTCACGTAGGCAGTAGTTCCTGGTAAGTGGACGAGTTGAAACTCATCGTTGACGCCGAAAAGCGATTCCGACTGTCCGAGAAAGAGGTATCCGTGAGGAAGAAGATTGGCAAGAAAATGCTGGACTACGCGGCTCTTGGATGTCAGATCGAAGTAGATGAGCACATTGCAGCAGAAGACTGCGTCCATACTCTTCATGAAGGTCATGCGCGAATCGTCGGACAAGTTAAGGCGAATGAAGCTGACGTTGGCGCGGACGCGAGGACACACTTGAAGCTGATCGCCGTACGGAAGAAAGTACCGCTCCTTATAGGGTGGCTTGAGGTTGCGTGTGCTGTAGTCGCCGTAGACGGCCTGTTTGGCATGCGCCAGGGAGCGCTCGTTGAGGTCGGTGGCGATAATCTCGATATTCCAATCCTTGAGCCGGCCGGCAGCTTCCTCCAGCAGCACCATCCGAAGCGTGTATGGTTCTTCTCCCGTGGAGCAGCCGGCGCTCCAGATGCGCAAGTTGCGCACCCGAAGATCGGATTTCGCCTCAATAATTTTCGGAATTACGATTCGCCGTAAGGCTTCCAGTTGCGGCTGGTTGCGGAAGAAGCAGGTTTCTCCGATGGTGATTTCGTTCAGCAAAGCGGTCAGTTCTGTCTGCCGAATGGGACGAATCGTGAGGCACTCGAAGTACTCCCGCAGAGTAGCCACCTGGATTTCCTTCATACGGCGGCGGCAACGATCTTGCAGCAAGCTGAGCTTGTTATCCGGGTGAAAGATTCCTGCGACTTGGTAGATCAGGTCGCGAATGGAAATCAGACCAAGTTCGGGAGGACCTTGCGTGCAAGGCGCAGGTTGCGGCGAAGACGCAGTCGTCAAGAGAGCACCTTTCAGATCGCTTGCATGGCCGCGACTCCCGGATTACGCCAACACACAGAAATGCGTCACTACGCCGGATACGCGCACCCATGATTTCCATCGGCAAAAGACGGTCATACTTTAGGCGTGGTGGATCCGTGACAGGGGAACGAATCAAACCTGTCTCAGGGTCGGTCTGGCACTCGGTCAGGGCAACGATGGGGATGACTTCGCAAGGGCGCCAGGCTTGGAGGTCAAAGGAATATCGGAAGCCCGCGCGGCGAGAATAACAATATCTACCCGCCGATTTTGTGCGCGACCGTTCGCCGTGAGATTGCTCGCGATCGGGTGGTATTCCGCATAGCCGGCGGCGGAGAGCCTTTCCGGCGCGAAACGATGGTTAATGATCAAGAAGCGAACCACTTCCGTTGCACGAGCGGTTGAGAGCTCCCAGTTGGACGCGATTTGCGGAGTGTGAATCGGTACGTTGTCGGTATGTCCTTCGATACGCAGTAGACAAATACGCACGGCCAGAATTGAAGCGATTCTGTCGAGAGCCGGCAATGATTCAGGTTTGATGGTTGTGGAACCGCTGTTGAAAAAACCGAATTCTTTCAGGCTCACGACCAATCCCTCGGTCTCGCGATGCAGCGCTACCTGATTCAACGCAATCTCATTGCGCAAGGCTTCCTGCAGTTCGCTCTCTAGCGTGGTGAGGTCCGTTTGGTCGGCTGTCGCCACGGGATTTTCCGGAGGCGAAGCCGTGCGTCCCGTTTCAGTTTTGTTCTTCATTTGCTCAATGGCCTGCACCGTGCTGAAAGGCATGGGCTTGTTGCCGTCCAGGGGAATCTCCGTGGTAGCCGCCGGGAAAACGCCCATCTCCTGAAATGCAACCTGGATCGCCATCGCGAGCTGGCCGACTTTGCGTTTGTCCACCTGCGACGAAGCGTAGAGAACTACAAAGAAAGCGAAAAGCAGAGTGATGAAGTCGGCATAAGAGACCAGCCAGCGTTCATGGTTCGAGTGAGGACGATGGCGCCTGCGGCGGCTCATTTCCCTGCCTCTTCTTCATTAGGGGATTGGTTCGCCTCAACCAAAAAACCCAGCAGCTTGGTTTCGAGCATTCGTGGATTCATCCCTTCCAGAATGGAAGCCACACCTTCGAGTGTCATCTCCCGCATGACCTGCTCTTCCCGAATACGCAGCTTCATCTTTCCTGCAATCGGTAAATAAAGAAGATTCGCGGAAGCTACTCCATAGATCGTGGCCACGAATGCAACCGCAATCCCTTTCCCGACTTCGTCGATCTTATCCAGATGCTGCATGACTTGAATCAACCCCAGCACTGCTCCGATGATGCCAACGGTGGGAGCAAAACCGCCGGCGGACTCGAATACCTGTGGCACCTGCTCTTCATACTCGGCCTGATTGTCGAGCTCCAACTCCATAATCTTGCGTAGCTCCTGCGGCTCCGTCCCATCCACGGCCAACATTAAGGATCGCTGCAGGAATGGATCTTCAATCTCCGGCAACTCGGCATCGAGCGACACAATGCCATCACGGCGCGCCTTTTGCGCAAACTGCACAAGCTCGCGAATGGCGTCCTGCTGGTTACGATCGGGATTAACGAAAACCATGCTCAACTGGCGACACGCAAGAAAAATGATAGGCAGGGGAAACTGCAGTAGCACCGCTCCAAGCGTGCCGCCAAACACAATCATTGCAGCCGTCGGCTGCAGGACCTGGCCGAGATTTCCGCCTTCGAGCAAAAGGCCGGCAAGAATTCCGCCGACAGCCAGAATTATCCCGCCGAGGCTTGCCTTGTCCACGCTCACTTCTGGGACTCCGTCTTGCGAGCTTCGGAACTCTGCTCGGGGAGCAGAGTGTGCGAAGCAGAGCTGTCCCAGACAAAAGTCAGCCCCTGCAAAACCGAACGCCGAAACTCAACGAGTCGCGCCAGCACTTCCTTTGGGCTCTCGCGTACAACGATCTTCTCTCCGGTGACCAGCGTGATCAGTGTGTCAGGAGACTGCTCGATGAATTTGATGAGATCGGAGTTTAAAGTCAAGAGCTGGTTGTTGAGACGCGTGAGCCGGATCATGTTCTCCCCTGTATTCGCATGGCAGTCAGATTCCGCGGAGACGCACAGGCTTCTAAGGGGATGTATCGGCGATGGGGAATTGAGAATTAATATCGCGCGTTCAATGGCTTCGTTACTGAGGGGCTAAGCCCGACAGCTAGGCCCCAAAAACACCGGTACTAAAGCGGGAACGAGGATTGCCGATGGAGCAAAAGACAAGCGATTCGGGTTCCGTAAGCATGAAGTGGAACGGGAACTCAGCAGAGATTCACCCGCTGAGGAGACGGTCCAAAACGGCGGGACCAACTTAACAAAGGAGTAACACAATGCCTATCGGAATTCTGAACAATATCCCGTCGCTCGCGGCGGAAAATGAATTGACGCTCACTAGCAACGCCCTGAATAGCACCCTCGAGCAGCTGTCGTCCGGCCAGCGCATCAATAGCGGTGCCGACGATCCCGCGGGCCTGTCCATCGCCAACGGGTTGCAAGCCAATATTGCCGCTTTGTCGCAATCCGTTTCCAACGCCAATGATGGCGTCGGCGAGTTGCAACTAGCCGATGGCGCGCTGGCACAGGTCACCACCCTGCTCGATACTGCGGTCACGCTCGCCACCGAGTCGGCCACCGGCACGGTATCGAACTCGCAGCGCACCGCCATTCAGGCGCAGTATGCGTCGATCCTGTCGGAAATTAACCGCATCGGCACCGCCACAACTTATAACGGTCAGGCCGTATTTCAAGGCGGTACATCCACCAACCTCAACGCGGTAAGTAATCCCACGGTTTCAAACCTGACGCTGAACACGGCGCTGACCGTGGGTGACACAACTTCGGTTAGCGCAGGCGGACAGACATTTACTTACACTGCGGCCAATGGGACAGCGACCACTACAAATGCGAACCAGGTAGGCAGCTCGCTTACGACAACCGCAGCCGGAGCCGCGACTCTGGCCGGCGGTACCATCACTATTAATGCGGGCGGCAAGTCGCAGACTTTTACCGGCGGCTCGGGAACCGGTCAGTTCGCCACGGTCGCGACGCTACTGACCGCTATCAATGCCAACACCGATTCGACTGGAGTGCAGGCCTTCCAGAACAGCGCTGGCAATGTGGAAATCGTCGATCCGAACAACAACGGCGACCTCACCGTCACCACCACCGGCACCGGAACCAACGGCATCGCCGCAGTTTTGGGCACCTTTTCTAATCCGACTGTCAACGTCACCAATCCGAACGAGGATGTAGGCAGTGTCACCGGACTGACCAGTGCGTCAGTCCTAGCCGTTGGTGACGCCGTCACACTAAACGTCGGCGGACACAATTCAACTTACACAGTTACAACTACAGCGAGTACGGTGGGCGCCCTCATTACCGCCCTCAATACCGGCGCCACCTCCGGCAGTGTCGTCTTCGCCGGCACCGCCGGGCCGGTCGATGCATTTCTGAATTCGGCCGGCGCAATCGAGATCGTTGACCCGGGAAACAATAACGATCTCAACGTGACCTCCTCCGGCGGCTCGTCGGCCGCCCAGATCGGCAATTTCACCGCTGCGCCGCAAGTCGTCGCCCCCACGGTACAAGATCTCATCAATGCTATCAATAGCAATACCACCGTTGGGGCGAAGGCGCAGTTGGTCAGTGGACAGCTCGTCATCACCGATCCGCAGGATCGCGGCGACCTCGCCGTCACCACCAATGACAACACTCTGGGTGCGCCTGTATCGGGAGCTCCAACTTCGTTTGTCAACCAGACCAGCACCTCGACGGCCGACGATCCAAATCAGTTGGTAGGAAGCGTCACCAGCTTGACCTTGACGTCAGCTCTCACATCCGGCGACGTTACCGCGTTTACCGTGGGCGGCAAAAGCTTCTCCTTTACCGCCGGCGCCAGTTCAACGGTCGGAAGTTTGATCAATGCCATCAACACACCCAGCCTGGACCCCGCCGGCCTGACCGCTTATCTCAACTCGGCGGGCAGCCTAGTTGTGACCGATCCCAACAACGACGGCAATATCGCCGTTAGTTCCACCAATACCGAAACCGTGCTCGGAACCTACAGCAATCCAACGTTGACCAGTTCCGCAGCCACCAACATTTTCCTCAGCGACTCGACTGCTATCGGCTCCAGCCAGATCGCGGTGACCATCGGCGGGCTTTCCACATCATCGATCACCAACGGAACCGGAACGAACGCGATCAACCTGGCTATAACCGATCTGAACACGCAATCCGATGCACAAACGGCTCTGACCCAGATCAATCAGGCCGTCGCCAATATCGCCAGCACGCGTGGGACCCTCGGTGCCAGCGTCAACCGGCTCACCTCGGCCAGCAACGTTATCAACAGTCAAGTGCAGAACCTGACCTCGGCGGAAAACACGATTCTGGCGGCGGACATTCCGACCGACGTCGCTAATCTAACCAAATTCTCCATCCTGGAACAGACCGGCATTTCCGCTCTGGCTCAGGCCAACCAACAACAGCAACTTGTATTGAAACTGTTGCAATAGGCTCGTCTCGGTGGGGCAGGGCGACCTGCCCCTTACCGATCTTCTCCCGGTCGTTCAAAAATCTGGGGTAGCTCGTTATGAGCGTAAGTCCCGCAGCCACGTTTCCCCCTCCAGCTGAGTCTCAAGCCGGCCCGGGAAAGGTGCGCGAGGCGCCACCGCAGACGTTTCCACCTTCGGGAAATGCTTCGACGGGGGAAGGTGAGCGGCCCCAAAGTGCTCCTGTGCTGCCTGCCGGCCCGCAGGATGAAGTCAAATTGCAATGGGATACTTCGGACCGGGTCGAGATCTACCAGTTCGTGAACCAGCAGGGCAGCCTGATTGTTCAAGTGCCGAGCGAGCAAATGCTCGCCATCGCCCGCCAGATTTCTGAAGCACTGGCCCACGAAGCTGCGCCCAAAGAACCGGTCGCGGTCGAAGGAGGAAAAGACCATGGGCGTTAGTTTGAATCCGTCAACGATTCTCTCGGGACAAGGTCTGGATGTTAGTACGGTGGTGCAGCAAATCATCTCTTCCCAGAGTGGGCAATTGTCGGTCTGGCAAGGGCAGCAAACCACCCTGGCGACTCAGGAAGGGTTGCTGGAAGGGATGGAGAACAATCTCACCAGCTTGCAGACCGCCGTCGCTGCGTTGGCCGACCCGGCGGGAGCGCTCACGGCCCAGGCGGCAAACTCCTCGAACACCGCAGTACTGACCGCAACCGCCCAAAGTACAGCCATCAACGGCACCCATCAGATCGTGGTGAACAGCCTGGCTACAACTGGCACTCTGTACACCGATCCTATCGCCGCCGGCGCCGGTACTTCTTTTCTAGCCAGCGGACAAACCAGCGGCGATATTAAGCTGCAGGTGGGCGGAACCGGCGGCACAACTCACGATATTGCCATCACTCAAGGCAGCAATGACACGCTTGATACGCTGGCCAGCTACATCAACGCGCAGAGCACCGCGAACAATTGGGGAGTAACCGCCAGCGTGGTAAGCGATACCACTGGGTCGAGACTGGCTCTGTTTAGCCAAAATTCAGGCAGCGCCGGAGCGCTGTCGGTCACCGCCAACACCAATACCACATTGAATTTCGACACCCCGGTCGGCGGTACGAACGCGTCTTTAACCATTGATGGCGTGCCCTTCAGCAGCAGCAGCAATACCGTGACTGGAGCCATCCAGGGAGTGACGCTCAGCTTGGCTAGCCAACTGCCCGGAACTTCAGTGCAACTCACAGTTGGACCGGATACAAACCAGATCACCGGTGCGATCAATAACTTCATCTCCGCTTACAACAACGTGGTCAGCACCATCAACACGCAATATGTCGTCGATCCCACTGGGAGCGTTCCCGCGCCGCCGCTGCTGGGAGATCCATCGCTGAGCGCGGTGCAGTCCAGCATGCTCAACGATGCCGCCTACGCCATTAGCGGCAACAATGGATACGTCAATCTGGCCTCGCTGGGCATCAACATGAACGACGATGGCACCCTGACCCTGGGCTCCAACGCACAGGGCCAGACTTTTGCCCAAGTAGTGGCGTCCGACCCCGCCGCCGTACTGAACTTTTTTCAGAACGCCTCAGGGACGGGGTTCGCGAACAGTTTCAACACCGATCTGAATAACCTGACCGATCCAACTTCAGGCCCCCTCAATGTGGATCTGGCGCAAGACCAGGCGGAAGGGCAAGACCTTACCACTACCATCAACAATTTCCAAACCCAATTGACGAACGAACAAACCGCTTTGACCCAGCAATATGATTCGGTCAACGCTTCCCTGCAGCAATATCCGCTGCTTTTGCAGGAGATAACCGAGACACTCGGCTCACTGGGCGCGGGCACCTCCAGTTCGGGCTCAACGGTTCCGGGCGGACCCACTCTCACTTCGGGGCTATAGCAAATGGATGCACGCTCTCACTACCGTGAAACAGCCGTACGGGGCGCAAGCCCCGTACGCCTTGTGATCTGCCTGTACGAGCAGGCGATCGAAGATCTGCGGCGCGCCATCGCCGCTCTGGAAAAAGGCGACATCGAAGCACGCACGCGCAGCATCAATCATGCCCTCACCGTGATCGCCCACCTGCAGGGTTCGCTCGACATGCAGCAAGGCGGAGAAGTCGCCGCCAACCTCAACCGGTTTTATGGCCTGATCCGCGCGAGCCTGGTTGAGGCGCATGTGAAGCAATCCGCAAGAATTCTCGAAGAACAAACTTCTCTGCTGGTCACGATTCATGAAGCATGGCTGGAAGTGGAGCGCACCATGGCCGTACCCGCGGCGCAATTCATAGCGAGCGGGCAGGCTGCACCGGTGCTCTCCGCGCCGCAAATACCCGTCGCCGACTGGAACGCATGATGCCCTCCCGAGTGCAGACCTTGCGCGAAACCAATCGCCGCTTGCCAGAATGGCTGGACGTTGTAGTCGCCCGGCAAGAGCAGGCCGCTGTCGCCACCCCGGAACAGATGTCTGGATTGCTTTCGGAACTGTTGAAGGCAGGCGAAGAGTTACGCGCAGAACCGATCCCGGAAAAGGGAATCGACCCCGAACTGGACGATGAACTGGAGAAGTATCGCCTCAACGTGGAACGGCTTCAACGAATGCTGCCGGCCATCCATAGTCAGCTGCTGGTCGAGCGGGCGCGCCTCGAATCCCAGCGGGCGCGCGTACAAGCCGCCGCCGAATGGGCGCGAGCCTCGCGCCGCACTCTTTAAGGATAATTCGCCTTGTACAGTTTGCTTCTCCTCGTTTCAGATAAGTTTTTATCTCAGATAAGAAAACAGATTGACGTGCGCTGTCTGGCCAATTGTCGTCAGCGTGGCTTGAAGAGAGGTCTCTGCCGTGGTGAGGTTGCTGATTACGTTGGATAGGTCCGCGCCTGCGACCGTATTTTGCTGCTGCGCCAGTTGTGTGGTTTCGCTGCTGAGATAGGTCTGCTGCGCGCTGATCTGATTCAGCGCGTTACCGTAAAACACACGCTGGCTATCGATCGAAGCCGAAGCGTTGCTGACTTCGGTAACGGCGGCGGGAATGCCATTGCCGCTCACCAGGCCGTTAATCAGATCCTGAATGCTCTGAAACATGTCGGTGCCAGATGAGGAAAATAACTGCGATCCCGGCAGATTGGTTTGCAGGGTAAAGTGATCGCCTAACGTGACGCTGTTGACGCCCGAGTTGCCGGCGTAGGTGACCCCGGAAGGAGAATTGGGGTCGAGTACGTAGGGAGTGGTTTGAGTGGCGGTTCCAGCGAAGACGTAGTTGCCCTGATAGCTTAAATTGGCCAGGCTCACCAGCTGGCTCTGGATGCCGCGCACCTGCGTAGCCAAAGCGATGCGATCGGCGGCGTTGACTGTGCCATTGGCCCCCTCCACGCCCAGGCTGATCGCCTGCTGCAGCGAAGTGATCACTGAATTCAACGTGGAATCGGCATTCTGTATTTCGCTTTGGATGCTGCCGCTGCTGCGCTGGAATTGATCGGCTTCGGAAGTTTGATCCGCGTTCTGCACCAACACCGCGGCCGCAGTAGGGTTGTCGGATGGAACGTTGACGCTCAGCCCGGTAGAAATCTGTTGCTCGTCGGTATTGATTTCCTGCTGAGTCTGCGCCAGGGCAGCCAGCAGGTCAGGATACGGATTGGGATCTACGCGCATAGGATTACCCGGTTAACGTGCCCATTTGGATGGTGGCATACATCATGTCGTTGATGGTGGTCACGACTTGCGCCGATGCGGCATAGGCGTCCTGATACTGCACCATGTTGGCCGCCTCCTCGTCGAGATTGACTCCCGAAATCGAGGATCGCTGGTCGTTGAGTTGCTGCAATACCAGACCGGAAGCGGTCTGCTCCGCGGACGCGTTGGATGTATCGTTGCCCACATTGAAGACGATTCCGGAATAATAATCTGTGGGACTCTGTCCGCCGATAATCGCCTGGCTGTTCAGCGCATACATGGCTTCGGCATTGCCGTTGCTTCCCGCACTGCCATCGGAGCTAGCAGCGATGAGTGATGGATCAGTAATGGCAACGGACAAGCTGGCCGCCGCGCCCACTCCGTTGACCGGAGGAGGATTGAAAAGGTTGGTGCCGGCGGCGCCGTTGAGATCGAATCCGCCGGCTTGCACTGTGTTCACGGCGGTTGCAAGTCCGGAGGCGAGGGTATCGAGTTGGGTCTGAATCGCCGGAATCGCCTGGTCGCGAGCCTGCAGCGTTCCACCCAGCTGGCCGGAGGTAATCTGGCTGGTGATGTCAGCTCCTGCCTGCGAATAAATGTCATGCAGGCCCGAGGCGGTGGGCTGAGTCTGCAGTTGAAAGCTCTCTTGACCGACCACCAGCGGCGCCCCGTTCCCCGTGGTCAGCGTGAGCGAGTTGTCGCTCGGAATCACCGAAACGTCCACCAGGCTCGAAAGCTGGTCGATCGCCTGCGTGCGCTGGTCGACAAACGTCCCAGCACTTTCTCCGACATTCTGCAGGTTGCTGATCTGTCCATTGAGTTGCGCGATCTGCTGTGAAAGCTGGTTGATTTGCTGGACGGTCTGTACCACGCTCAAGTCGAGGTCCTGCTGTTGCTGGGTCAGGTTGTTGGCGGTGTTGTTGAAGCTGGTGGAAAGATTGCCCGCCGCGGTCAAAACTGTCTGCCGCAACGATAAATCGGTGGGATTGGTTGAGAGTTGATTGATGCTGTCGAAGAAATTCGAGATCTGAGTTCCAATATCGCCTGTGCTGGTAGTGAAATTTACCTGAGTCTGCTGTAGGGCCGAAGTGAGCGTGCTGAATTGTCCCTGAGCTTGGCTCTGTTGTTGAATTTGCGATTCGAGGATGGGATCGCGGATGCTTTCGACACTCTGTAGAGTCACTCCTGTGCCGAAGGTGAGCGGTTCGAGCACCACCGGATCGCTCGCCACCAGCACAGCCTCCTCGCGCGAGTAGCCGGGCGTGTTGACGTTCGCCACATTGTTGGTCGTCGTCTGCATGGCGCCCTGATCGGCCATCAATCCGCTGAGAGCGGTCGCCAGGCTGGCATTCAGGCTTGACATGGATTAAAGCTCTCCGTCGCGCATGCCGTAAACAACGGGTGCCAGCCCGTTGGGTTTCGCAAATAGGCAGCTATAGTTAAGACTCGGCCCCGCCAGCATATTTGCCAGAATGCGAAGCTTCCTTCGCGCCCGCGCCAATAACGCCGCCTGCACGCGCGCCGCCTGAAGAACGGCCTCTTCACTACGCCTTACCTCTTCTGCCGCCTCGCGTGACCACGCAGGTAGTTCGCTTGCGCCGTTTTTTTTCGTTTCGCCTTCCCGTCCCTTGCTTCTTTGTTCTAGTGCTGGTCCTGCCATTTGGATCCCTCGTCTGGGAAGCCTCTGCAGCTCTCGTACCAGACCAACCTGTTCGCGGGTTCCCTGTTCGATCCCGGCCAGGTCGAGCGCCAGCAGCGCTTGCCGGCTGCCGCGCAAGCTCGACTCCAGCTCTCGCAACAATTTTAGACGCGTGGGCGCAAATCGCTCGACCATCACGGGGCTGCTTTCCGAAGAGAACTGCCGTGCAGAAGTTGCGTCAGTTTGCATCGTAGTTCGGCCCGCCCCTCTTCCTCTTGGAGAACTCCTCAGTCGATTTCTCAGGCGAGGGCTTAACTCTGCCTCAGCCCGCCCCGATTTACGCCGCCGGCTCGACCAGCAGGTGCATGAAGAGCGCCTCGGCCGTTTGTCCGGCACTGGGTTGGTAGTTGCCGCCAAGAACGACCTGCCGCAGCGCGTTGACCTTCTCCTGACGAACATCCGGAAGCTGCAAAGCTTGGGCCGTCAGGGCTTGAACTTGGACGTGAACCCCTGAAAGCTGCGCCTGATCCTGCCCTGACGCACTGTTCGCGGCAATCCGAGTATCGCCACTTGCCGGGCTCTGGTTGTTAGTCCGACTGCCCTCGGGAAGCGCTTGCGCTCCCGCATTTCCATCGATTCTCATAATTGGTTCCTCCCCCGAAAACTGCTCTTGCAATTGAACTATCGGCGGGCGGTTAAAAAACTTTAATCCAGCCTCAGCTCAGCCTTACCGCTTGCCTCTACTGCGGCCTTATGTTGTTCTATCGGCATAAGTTACATAAACTTTAGCGCATCGGAGTTCGGCACAGGCTTGCTTTGGTTTCCGGGCGCGCCTTTGGTGCTTTCGAAATACTGGGCAATCATGCGGGCAATGCCAAATCCGCCCCCAGCCACAATGGCCGACGCCAAAGCTTGCGTTCCCATGTAGTTGTAGTTATCTTCGCCCGCCATGGCTTCTTGCCCGGGCACCGAGGCGAAGGTCTTTTCCATCGACTGCAGTACCGTGCCAATCAACTGCGCTTCAAACTCCCGGGCCGCCTTCTGGCCTTTGCCTAAAGGAGCATTGGCCAAAGGCAGCATGGTCGCGCCGGAAAGATTTGAGGGAGACAGCCCGGAAGCAGCAGAAGAAAAACTGGAAATTGCGCTCATCAGATTACCTCCAGATCGGCTTCAAGAGCTCCCGCAGCCTTGATGGCCTGCAGGATGGACACCACGTCGCGCGCCAGCGCTCCAATGGCCTGCAGGCGGGTTACCAATTCTTCCACGCTGGCACCTTCGTTCAATTCCACATTGCGTGCCGGAGTTTCGGTGGTCTTGATCTTGGTTTCCGGCGACACCTCGGTCTGTCCTGCACTCAGCGGATTCGGCTGCGAGGCCCCGTAGCTTGTAGTTACCTCGATCGAGAAAGTCCCGTGAAGAATCGACACTGCTCCGAGGCGCACATCCTTGCCCATCACCACCGTGCCAGTCCGTTCATTGACCACCACCTTGGCTTTGCGGCGAACCCGCACTTCGAGGTTTTCGATTCGAGCCAGCAGCGCCGGAAGATCGCCCACCTTCGACGCGGGAGTTTGAATTTCCACTCGCCGGCTGTCGATGACCGCGGCCGCCGGAGTGGCGAGTTCGGTGTTGATTACGGCTGCAACCTCCTCGGCAGTAGAAAAGTTTGCTTCATTCAGCAGCAGAGAAAGTCGCGGGAGTTTGGTGAGATCGAGCGAGCTGTCGCGTTCGACCAATCCTCCGCTGGGAATGCGGCCAACCGTGGGATGATTCACCTGCTTCGAGTTGGCCGCCGATCCCACCGAATATCCGCCAACCACCAGCGGCCCCTGCGCAGCGGCGTACACCTGCCCATCGGCTGCGTACAGCGGGGTCAGCAGCAGCAGTCCGCCCTCGAGACTCCGAGCGTCTCCCGCAGAAGAAACCAGCACGTCGAGTGGCATGCCCGGCCGCGAGAACGGCGGCAGATTCGCGGTCACGAATACGGCGGCAACGTTTTTGACCTGCACCGTCGATTGCACCACCGAGGGAGGAATCTCGACTCCCATGCGTTGCAGGATGCTGGCCAGCGTCTGAATCGTGAAGTACGTCTGTTGTTTGTCGCCCGTACCCTTCAATCCCACGACCAGTCCATAACCGATGAGCGAGTTGTAACGGATGCCCTCGACACTGGCCACGTCGCGGATCAGCACCTTGTGGTCATGGTCTTGTCGATTTTGTTTTTGCGGAGCTTGTTCTGGCAGGTCTAGCTTTGCTTGATCTAGCCATGGTTGATCCTTCTTTTGCGGATCCTGTTTCTGGTCGTCGCTCCCGGGGGCCAGAATCTTGTGATCTAAATTCTGCAGTTCCTGGCATTCGCCAACGGGGCCGGTTGCTGTCATGATCGCGAATACAATCAACGCAGCACCCATGCACTGTCGCACGAATTGCATCGTAACCTTAAGCTGTCGACGGAATCGATTCATGCATCTCCCTGAAGCCCACGGTTTTCAGAAGCCAATGATTTTCGGAAATCCGATTTCGAGAATCCCCGCTCTTCAGAAACCAACGATTCTCAAAATCCATTTCATGATCGGGTTCGGCGAACGTACCCCTTCGCTGATAATGCCTTTGCCTTTGACTTCCACTTCGAGATCGCCAACCTGATTCGACGCGATCGTATTCGTAGCATCGAGGTCGCCGGTGCGCACCATGCCGCGCAGGATCACCGTCTCCCGCTGATCGTTCATCACAACCTGGCGCTCCGCCTCGACCACCAGGGTCCCGGAAGGCAACACCGCAACCACACGCCCGGTAAGCGTTGTGCTTAAGGCGGTGGTTGAGGTGGCCTGCGCCTTGCCTGTCAGCGCCTGCGTCGACGTCGGCGAAAACAGGTTCGCGATGGCGGTAGTTTTTAAACTTCCGAGCGCGGTAATTCCCGAGCTTGCTGAAAAAGTGCGGTTCGTGGCGATGTTGCCGGTATTGGTCGACGAAAGATTCTGAGACACGCTGATGGTCACCAGATCGCCCACGCGCGAGGCCTTGTAATCGGTGACCAGATTCGCGAGCCGGCCATTGTCGGTCCACAAGCTGCCGGTCGTATTTGTGCTTATGTTTGGTTGCACCGGCCCCGACACCCGCTGCAGATAATCGGCCAGCGGATCGTGTTTCGAAGCCGCCGGCTTCTTCTTGCTGGCTTGGACGCCGGGCACGAGCACCGCGAACATCAGGACCGCGAGGGGGACCACAGTGCTACGGTTTTTTCTGCCCAGATTTTTTCTTTGTGAGTACTTCGTTGGAATGACGTTTTTTCGCATGGAAATGCGCTCTCGAACGATGCTCACAGCTTCACCTGAACCGCTCGCGCACCTACGACTTCAGCGCGCAGGATTTGAGGTGCATTTTTCAACCGCACCCGCACGTACTGTCCTAAGCCGCCCGCATCCAGACAGGTGACTGGCAATGTCACTCGGATCCCTGACTGATCCCAGGTAAGGAGCGCGGTCTCGCCGGGCCTCACCAGCAAAGAAAAACCGGCGGCGCTTTGAACCCCTGCGGAAGATTTGCCCGAGGACGTTGCATGCGCCGAATTTCCCTGCAGTCCCTCCAACTTTTCGTCGCGAGCCGAAACCATAAACGGCACACAATCCTCCGGCCGGGCGCAACGCAGCAGAAACTCCCAGCGTCGCAACCCCGCATCCCAAGCCGCTTTGACGAGTTCCAGTTCCGAGTCTTCCGCGATTCCACGAATCGCGCCACACTCCAGATTTTTTCGCCATAAGTGCGAAGACAGCCTCTCGTCCTGTGACGGCGCCGCTCCCGCCAGGAAATCTGCGATTTCGACGCAAGACTTCGTCGCCCCCGCACGCCGCACCACAATGCGATCCGGAATTTGCAAGCCGGCAGTGCTGCCTGCGTTGGCGCTCGCCAGTTCCACAAGCAGCGCGCGAATCTGCTGGCCCTCGATTACGCGTAGAGTTCCGGCACGGGGAGCTTTCCCCAGACTCACTTGTGCCGCAACCTGACGCATGCGCGGACAAACTTCACTCGACAATAAGTCCGCCAAAGTTAGGTCTTCGCGCACAGCATCGATGCTCTGACGAACGGACAACGTGGCACATCCAGTCTCTGCAACGCACCGCCAAACCGGAGCGAGCAACACTCCACTCATCAACACGACGCCAAGCCATTTCATGGAACCCGCACCTCGTTCCCCGCTACCGGCCAAGATTGTTGATGGTCTGCAACATCTGATCTGCCGCATTCACTACCCGGGAGCTGGCTTCATATGATCGTTGGGCGACGATCATGTTCACGAATTCCGTGACCACACTGACGTTCGATTGTTCGAGCATGCCCTGCACGATGCTCCCCAAGCCTTCAGTACCGCCGGGGGTTCCGACGATGGGCGCTCCCGAGGCCGTGGTCTGCAGAAGCAGGTTGCCGCCAACGCTGTTCAGGCCTCCGGGATTGTTGAACAGCGCCAACTGCAATGATCCCACCTGCTGTGCCGCAGTCTGCCCTGCCAAGGTCACGCTGACCGTCCCATCGGAGCCGACCGTGATCGAAGTTGCGCCGGTCGGAATTGCGATTCCGGGCTGCACCGGATCTCCATCCTGATCCACCAGGTTGCCGGACCCGTCTGTATGAAAACTGCCGGACCGCGTGTAGGCGGTCTCGCCACTCGGCAGGAGAACCTGAAAAAAGCCCTGCCCTTGAATCGTCAAGTCCAAAGGATTTCCGGTCTGGCTGAAGTCGCCTTGCAGCTGGATCACTTCCGATGCGGCGGAGCGCGTTCCCAAGCCCACCTGCAGCCCGGCCACCAGAGTTGTCTGCTGCGTGGCCGCCGCCCCCGGCATGATCAGGTTCTGATAGATGAGATCTTCAAACTGCAGTCGACGGCTGCGAAAGCCGGCAGTGCTCGAGTTCGAAAGATTGTTGGCAATATTGTCCAGGTTGAGTTCCTGAGCGGTCATGCCGCTGGCGGCGGTGTACAGTGCTCGAATCATGCGTTGCTTCTCCGGGAAAGAATTTTTTGCGCGCTAGACCTTCGGCAAATCCTGCACTGCAATCTGATTCAGCGAGCCATCAATCGCGGTAAGAGCCCGCGCCAGCATGTCGGTATTGCGCTGCACCATAATCAACTGCACCACGCCCTCGGTCGGACTCACGTTCGATCCTTCGAGCGCGCCCTGATGTACCGATGAAGTCGTTGGAATCAGCGCGGAATTCGGGGGAGCGCTGTAGGTGGCGTCGCCGAGCGCGGTGAGATTCGTTACCGGCGCAAACTCTGCGAGTCGCAGCTTGTCCACCACTGCGCCTTCCACCGAGATCGTGCCATCCGAACTGATCGCAGCACTCCCGTTCGGCAAAGTCACGGGGCCAAGTTCTCCGAGCACGGGATTGCCCTGGCTGGTCACCAGTAACCGTTCGGCCGTAAGGTGCAAGTTTCCTGATCGCGTGTATACGGTGTCTTGCCCTTGCTGCACTTCGAGAAATCCACCGCCGCCAATGCCGACGTCGAGCGGGTTTCCGGTCGCGACAAGATTGCCCGGCGTGAGATCGAGGCGGCTGCCGCTGAGAACCCCAAAATTGTTGACCACAGAATTGAGCGGGCTTGCACTGACCCATCGCGAACTTCCCGCCAGCAAGGAACGAAATGTTGTCTGTTGGCCGCGATAACCAGTGGTTGCCAGGTTGGCAATATTGTGAGCGACCAACTCCAAAGCTTGACTCTGCGCCGCAAGTCCGGCGGTTGCTGCGTAGTAACCACTGTCCATGTAGATTTGCTCCTGCTCATATGCAAGAGCACGCGGGAGTCCATCCGGAAAGGCGACAGGAAAACCTATCTGCGAGAAATGAAGCGCGATGAAAACGGAATTCGAAGAAAATTCTTAAATGACAGGACCGAGGGAAGATCTTGCCGGACGGAAAAATGCCTTCGGCAAAATCTTCCGGCGTTCCGATGGGCCGACTCTAAGTCAAGCTTTTGATTTCAAGCGAAACCAGCAGCAACGCTCCCTCAAACAAGAAACCAGTTTGCATCCTGCGCGAGTTCGATGCGGAATGAAAACGATAATTCCCTCCCTTGATCACGGTCGGCACGGAAAGCAGGCAGCCATCGCCCATGCCGGGAATCTTTATTTTGAAATTCCCCGCGACCATGTTGCAGACTTCGCCCAGCGCATCCCATGTCTCAGTTCCGGGTTTTTCGACTTCCGTCCCAAGCATCTTCGACGCCATGCGAATCGCCGACAGGGTGGCGCATTGGATGGCCACAAGACCACACATCTTCCCGGCGAGCCCAACCATCGTTGTGACATCGAGTCCCGCATCGCTCTGCGGCTGAGGAGCGATCTCAAGCTGGCTTACCAGCATCAGATCGAATACTTCGCGCGAGGCCAGTTCAAGCAAGGGGATCCAGTTCTCGGTAGCTTCTCGCATTGCCGCATTGGTATTCTGCGGATTCATGATTTCCCCGAGAATCGAACTCGTCCTCAAGGGATTATCGGCAAGATCAGGAGGCACTTTAGACCGCGGATGCCACGGCTTCGAAGGAACGCAATGGCACTTCGGGCGTTGCGTATGCGCGAGCGCGTAGGATCAGATTTATCGGGTCCTGACGGAGGCGCTCAAGACGCACCCAAAGATGGTCTCCGCACCTGGCCAGCCGGACCTCCTGAGCTCGAACCTTCGCAGTATAGTTGCCGATGATTCGAGCGCATTCCGCGCCATGTTGCGCCAGGTCAAAGACCACATCGCTCGCCATGCGGCGTTGGGCCAGCATTTGCAATCCCGTGCGCAGAGCACCGGGAGATACCAGACACGGTTGCGTGTGGCATCCCAACATCTGCTCAATTGCGTAAAGCATGGTGTAATCGATCCCGTCGCTGAAGGCCACGAGCAGGGTTGATGTGGATTTCACAAACTCGACCGGAATCATCTGGAATGCTTCCAGCAACAGCAGAGGTATCCCGGTAAAGCGGGTGGCGTCGAGAACGTCGAGTCCGGTTCGCAGCACGGGGCAGGACCACTGCCGGGCTAGCGCAGCTGTAACTTGCGGCTCGGTGACGAAGCCAAGTTGCTGCAGCCACTCGCCGATTTTTCCGTGGCCGGCAGTCCGCTGAGCCTCAAGCGTGGTTTTCAGTTGAACAGACGTGAGTTGCTGTCTCGAAAGAAGCAGCAGTCCCAAGGGGACGCGATGCGACGGAACCGGCTCCAGGCGTGGAAGCGGACGCGCTCGCAGAAGACTTTCCATGAGAACGCCTTCCAAACATTCCGAGCGGCAATACCAGCTTCCCTGCATACGTGTGCCCCGTTTCCGGCGGCGCATGCGGGCCCAGCGGCTATGGGCGTGAATGCAGCCGGCGTAACCACACCGCGGCGCAAACTTCTCCCATAAACCGCCGCAAGCAACGCCCCAGGATGCAATCAGTTTGGCCAACGAACTCATGATGGAGCCCTGCCAAGTCCAAGCGGACTCACATCTGTCACCCGCAGGCCGTAGTCCCCGTTGATCACCACAACTTCCCCGCGCGCGACCAGCTTGCCATCGAGCAACAGGTCAACCGGATCCGCCACTTTGCGGTCGAGTTCAATCACGGCGCCGGGGTTAAGATCGAGCACCTCCCGCAGCAGCATCTGTCTTGAGCCGAAGCGCAGAGTCAGGCCTAACTGAACATCCATCAACAGATCCAGAGCGCCGGGGGCTTGCCCGACCTCCGCTGCTGGAGCGGATGGGCCGGAAGGCGCAGCCACCGTGGCCGCTGCCTTGGCGGCTTCCACCTTTTCTCGCAGCTCAACCACCAGAGCGGCACTCAAGCCAAATCCCAGCATCATGCCGGCGGGGCCTTCTTCTCCGGCACGCAACCAGAAAGGCGCCGCCGGCTGCCATGAAGGAGGCGCAGAGGCAAGTTCCACGCGTAACTGAATTTCTCCCCAGCGCGCCTTTGCACTCGTCGCAACCACGCCGGAAACCTGGCGCAGAAGTTCGACCGCCGCCTCGCGATGATCTCCGGTAAGCTCCATCTCGGGAGCGTCCGGTTCGCTTATCAAGGCCTGCGCCAGGCGAAGCACGGTGGCCGGTGCCAGGCGCAAGCTCATCTCCCCGCGCAAGCCGCCCGAGGAGGTAACTATCGCCCACAAATCGCCTTCCGCGGCAGGCGGAAGATCTGCGGGGGCAGCCGAGCTGACAGAGCTCGGAACGGCTAAGCCTTTAATTTGTCCCACAACCTGGGAAAAGCTCTCCGACCAGATCTGCATGTATTCGGCGGGCCCGGGTTGCAGAGCGGGGGCGGCGGCTTCCATCATAGCTTCTTTGTATCCTTTGATCTCATCTCGTCGGCTTCAGGAGAAGCTTCCTCGAATGCACCCGGCTCGATCACCTGCGCGGCGCGGGTTTGCCCGCAACGCGAGGGTGCTGCGGTAAACATCTCAACTCCGGCGACCAACACGGAAGCCGGCATGCTCACGGCGCGCCGCAGCGGAAGAAGTTGTCCGGGCATCAGCTCTGTCAGTTCGCTTACGGACGCGGTTAAGCCATCGACACCTAACTCCACGGGGAAGGGACACTCCAGCACACAATGCTTCACCCGCTCGCGCCACTGGCTGCGGCGGCGCGGCCGGTGCTCGCTCGATTCCGCGGAGATCTTGCGCAGCAGTGCATGGGAGACCGATACCGGAACCGCCAGATTTAACCCCCCGCGCACCTCGAGCATGGTGATCTCAAAACTCAAAGACAGGGTCTTCTCGCCAAGCGGCATCAGGCGCTGCGCGTCCGCCAGTCCGACGCGTTTTTCGAAGTCCACCTGAAGATCCACGGCCTGCCACGCCGCACCAAGGTCACGGCATACGATACGGGCCACGCTTTCGACAATCTGCTCTTCGATCTCGGTGATCTCGCGCGTGACTGCAAAGCCTTTGCCTTCGCCGCCTAGCAGCAGATCGACAATTGGTAAAGCAACTTTGAGATCCAGTTGCAGAGCGCCAATCACTCCCATCGGCTCAAGTTTGCATGAGGCCAGGTAGGTCGTCTCCGGAACGCGCTCCAGAAATTCGCGGTAGGTAAGGTGCTCTGCGGAAACCAGAGTCGCGGCGAAAACCACTCGCAAATACGCACCGAGGGAGTGCGTCAGGCTGCGGGCAAAGCCTTCGTGCAGCGCGGTGATGGCCTGCAGCTGCTCGCGCCGGATCTGGCCCGCCCGGCGCACGTCCCAGGCCTCGACCTTCGCTTCTTTTTTCTTCCCGGCGTCGGCGCCACCGCTGCGCGCCGCACGTACCATGGCATCGATTTGTTCCTGATTGAGTTCGTTCTGCACGATGCAGCTTCCTTATCCTTATCCTGTCCTGCTGAATTTTGTTCTCGCTAGCGCCCACCGCTTGCCGCCGCCCGCGCCTCCGGCTTCGCGGCTCCCATAAGATCTTCGAGCCGCGCCCGCAGGCGCACCACGGCGAGCGAATGAATCTGCGACACCCGCGATTCTCCGATACCGAGCACGGCTCCAACTTCCTTCATCGTGAGTTCTTCAAAGTAGTAAAGCGCCAGCACCTGCTGTTGTTTCTCCGGCAGCTCCGCCACGGCACGGGTCAGCAGCTCTTTCATCTCGGAGCGCATACAGCGGAAAAACGGCGTGTCCTCCGGAGCGTTCGGCAAATAGTCGCAGAGATCTTCCTCTTTGCCGTCCCAGGGAGACTCGAGGTGAAGGCTGCCCACTTCGAGGCCATCGAGTTCGGTGAGAAGCTGCTGAAATTCGCGCAGCTCCAGATTCATCTCCGCCGCCACCTCGACCTCCGTGGGAGCGCGGCTCAGCGCCAGGCTGAGCTTGCGCTGCGCCTCTTCCACGCTGCGCGCTTTGCGCCGCAACTCGCGCGGCCCCCAATCCATTTCGCGCAGGCTGTCGAGAATCGCGCCTCGGATACGGAACTTGGCGTAGGAGCCGAACTGCACATGCTTGGAGCGGTCAAACTTGTTCAGCGCATCCATCAGGCCGATCACGCCGGCGTGCACCAAATCTTCGAGGGGCACGTGACGCGGCAGGCGTTCATGGATACGGCGCGCCAGATAACGCACCTGCGGCAACTGTTCGAGCAGGATGCGGTCGCGCTCTTCTTTATCCTGCCAAGTGGTGTAGGCTTGCGCCGTGCTCTTGCTCATGGTTCCACTTCTTTCTTGCGTGGTCTGACTAGCAGTGGTCTGACTGTCAGTGATCTGACTATCCGTGGCCTGATTGTTCTTCGCTGCGTTCTGTTCCATCTCCCGTTCCCCGCCTGGCTTGCCTTTATCGCTTCGCTTTCATGTTTTCGCTTCTCGCATCGTCCGCTGTCTCAGTGCAAGACTCCCAGCGACTGCACTTGAATCACCGGCGGAACCTCAAGTGGAGACAGCACGACCACCTTCGGCAGGAATGGCTCGAGCAGCCGCTTCAGGTGATAGCGCGCCGGACTGGCACACAGCACCACAGGCGTAGCCACGGCTACCTGCTCCCCGGCAAGGCGACGCAATCCATCCACAATGCGGCGGGCAAATGGAGGCTGCAGGCTCGTGCTCCCGGCCGGCGCCTGTCCAGCAAAGGCGCGGCCCAATTCGTCTTCGAGCGCGCGATCGAGCGTCACCACGCGCAGACCTCCGTTTTCGGCAAGCAGCGGCTGCACCAGCGCGCGCGACAATGTCTGCCGCGCCGCCTCGACCAGCAGGATGGGACTTTTGTTCGTGGGGGCGACGTCGAGCAGGGTCTCGAGGATCGTCGAGAGGTCGCGGATCGAAACCTGTTCGCGCAAAAGTTGCTGCAAGGTTTTCTGCACTTCGCCGAGGCTCAGAACCTTCGGCACCAATTCCTCGACCAGCTTGGGATGGCTTTCAGCGAGGCGGTCGAGCAGGCGTTTGCTCTCCTGGCGCGTCAGCAGCTCGTAGGCATGCTGCTTCACCACTTCGGCGAGGTGCGTGGCCATCACCGACGTCTGGTCAACCACGGCGTAACCGGCGGCCAGCGCCTGATTCTGCATCGCCGGGGGAATCCACACTGCGGCCACGCCAAAGGCCGGCTCTTTCGTGGGAATTCCCGGCAGTGGACGCGGAGAACCCTCCGAGCTGATGGCCAGCAGATTGTCCTGATGAAGCTCCCAGCGCGCGATTTCCACCCCGCGCAGCGCGATGGTGTATTCCTTCGGTTTGAGGCGTACGTTGTCGGTGATGTGCACCGGCGGAACGATGAAGCCCAGGTGCTGTGCCAGATTCTGGCGCAGAGCTTTCACCCGCGCTAGAAGCTGCCCGCCTTGATTCACGTCGACCAGTGGCACCAGCCCGTAGCCGACTTCGAGGCTGAGTTCGTCGAGCTTCAGCATGTCTTCGACGGAATCTTTCGCAGGTTTCTTCTCCACCGCGGCCGCCGCAGTAGCAGCCGCCACCGCCGGTTCTTCCAGAGACTTCGGAGCGCGCCAGGCCAGAAATCCAGTGCCAGCAGCCAGCAGGAAAAACGAAAACTTCGGCAGCCCCGGAATCGCCGCCAACGCCAGCATGACCCCCGCGGCAATGATGAGCGGACGCCGACGCGATAGCACCTGCCGCCCCACGTCGAGTGAGAGCGTGGCGTTCGAAGAGGCGCGGGTCACGACGATGCCGCCCGCCATGGAAACCAGCAACGAGGGAATCATGGTGACCAGGCCGTCGCCGACGGTAAGCACGGTATAGGTCTTCAACGCCTCGCGGAAGGGAATGTCCAGCTGAAAGACGCCAATGAGAAACCCGGCGATGATGTTGATCGCGGTAATGAGGATGGTAGCGATCGAATCGCGCTGGTTGAAGCGCGCCGCGCCGTCCATCGCGCCGTAGAACTCGGCATCGTGCGCAATCTGCTCCCGGCGGGAGCGTGCCTGCGCTTCGTTGATCAACCCCGCGTTCAGGTCGGCGTCGATCGCCATTTGCTTGCCGGGCATGGCGTCGAGGGTGAAACGCGCCGTGACTTCCGCGGTGCGCACCGCGCCGTGCGCAACGACAAGGTACTGAATGGCGATCAAGGCCACGAACAGCACGAAACCTACGACATAATTGCCGCCCACCACGAACTGACCAAAGGCCTGGATGACATGTCCGGCGGCACCGGCTCCCTCGTTGCCATGCAAAAGGATGCGGCGGCTGGAGGCCAGGTTCAGCGACAGGCGAAACAAGGTCAGCAGCAGAAGCAAACTGGGAAACACCGAAAACTGCGACGGGCGCAGGATCTGAATGGCAGACAACAGCACCAGCACGCTGACCGTCATGCTGGTCGCCAGCAGCACATCGAGCAGTACGCTCGGCAGCGGCACCAGCATGATAAAGACTAGGGCCACCGCCGATACCGGCATGATCCATTCGGCAGCGTTATTCTTCTTCGGCTGCGCGGCAGGAGTGAGAACCGGAATGTGGGCGGTTGCGGCCATGGTTTAGTTTTTCGAAGCCTGATTCTGAGAAGCCTGATTCTGAGAAGCTCGGCTTTGCGCCCGCCAGATTGCGGCCAAAATCTCGGCCACGACCGTGTAGAGTTTCGCGGGAATCGCCTGCCCCACTTCCACCGCGCGATACAAGGCGTGCGCCAGCGGCGGATTCTCCACCATGGGGATGCCGTTCCAGCGGGCAATTTCCTTGATCTGCGTGGCGAGCAGGTTCCTTCCCTTGGCGACCACGACGGGAGCATCCATATCCATGCGGTATTCAAGCGCGATGGCAAATTCCGTAGGGTTGGTGATCACCACAGCCGCGCGCTCCACGTCCTTGAGCATGCGCCGCCGCCGCGACTGGCGCTGCAGGCGGCGAATGCGCTGCTTGATGACGGGATTGCCTTCCGTGTCCTTGAACTCGTCTTTCTGCTCCTGCTTGCTCATCTTCAATTCGTTTTCGTGGCGCTGGCGCTCGAGGAAATAATCCGCCGCCGACCAGAACAGCAGCACCAGCGAGCCCTTCCATGCCACTTCATACATCCGTGAAGTGGTAAAGGCCGTCAGCGCGGTGCGACTGCCGTGCAGCAGCGCGGGAAAGTGTCTCCAATCCCGCACCAGGATGGCCACGGCGAAATACACCACGACGACCGTGGGCAACAGAGACTTCAACAGGCGGCTCAGCGCTCCCAGCGAAAATAGCTGCGAGATGTGGCTTGCCGGATCGAGCCGGCTCCAGTTGGGCGCGAGCGCCGAAGGCGCAAACACCACCCCGCCTTGCGCGAGTCCGCCCGCCGTGCCCACCACCCAACTCATCCCCGCAGCCAGTGCAACCCCGCGAAACAGCGCGATCGCATTGCGCCATACCGGAATCAGCTGATCGGGATGGGTGGCCGCCTGTTCAAGCTCCTGGCGCAGCATGCCGCGCCATTGATTGGCGAAGGCCGGCATCTGCCAAGCGCAGAACACCACTGCGGTCGTCGCCGCGAGACCCGCTGTAAGATCGCGGCTGCGGGCGACTTGGCCCTGTTCGCGCGCCTTCTGCCGGCGGCGCGGTGATGCTCTCTCTGTCCTGCTCTCATCGGCCATGGTTTAGCTTTGCGCTGCGAGTTTCTCCCTCATCTCGCCAGGTGCAGCAAATGTTCGGCGGTGCGAATGGCCAGCACGAACTGCTGGCTGAACACCCGCGGCCAGTAGGCAATGGCCGCAATCAGCACGGCCAGTCCCACCAGGTTTTTTACCGCCAGCCCGATAAACAAAACCGGCAACTGCGGCGAAGCCTTTCCCAGAAAACCCAGAGCCATGTCGGCGATCAGAGTCGCCACCAGCGACGGCGCCGCAATCTGCA
>Ga0210391_10000217_pt1 | contig 67535 bp, 53 predicted proteins | sample IncBWC12OmetaG_FD_160573 | JGI IMG/M metagenome (GOLD analysis project Ga0210391, IMG submission 160573) | Forest soil microbial communities from Barre Woods Harvard Forest LTER site, Petersham, Massachusetts, United States - Inc-BW-C-12-O ...
AGTCGTACGAGCTCAAGTAATTTTTTCGCGGGAATGGTGCCGGCGCCGTCTTTCTTGATTTTCGCTTCACACGACGTGCGAATGCTCAGCTCGAGATCGGTGGCCGTGATTGTGAGGCGATTGCCCTTGGCCTCGCACAGAAGATTCGACAGGATGGGAATCGTGGTCTTACGCTCGACAACGCCCTGCGTCAGCAAGAGTTCTTCGAGCAAATCGAATTTCTTTACACTGTACTCCATCTCGTGTGCAGTCCTTACGCTGGTTTCTGGGCTCATCGCGGTACGGCTACTGTACTTCTTTTCTTTATTACTATAAATAAGAAAACCCGTCGTCACCGCCGCAGTTGTGGATATTCGGAAAAGCGATTCAATCCACCCCATTCAGTAGAGTTACGGTACTGCACGTACTGTGAGAATCCGGGTGGCGCGGTGCAAAAAGCCGGGTCAATCGAAGCCGACCCGCGAGACGCGACGTCACCCACATCTCATGCACAGGACATTCACAGCTTACCCATGCAAAATGCCCCGGGCGGAAGCCCCACGACTTCCCCGGCTCCGTTCCTGGGCTGGAAGAACCGGCTTTTAGGGAACGACGCTCTGAATCTGCGCGTTCCCGCCGGGAGGAGCGCCTCGGGCAACTTCTAACCGAAGGAGTCAAGAAGCCTGTTGATCGTCTTGTTCAGGTCTTTGTCGACTTGGCGGAGCATCTCGATCTTGTTGATCGAGTGGAGAACAGTGGTGTGGTGTTTGCCCCCGAATTGCTTTCCGATTTCCGGCAGCGAGGCAGAGGTGAGCTGTTTTACGAGGAACATGGCGACTTGGCGCGGGTAGGAAATCACTTTCGAGTTGCTGCGAATTTTCAGGTCCTGCGCGCGCAGGCCAAAGACTTCGCCGACGGCTTTCTGGATCTGCTCGATGGTAACTTTCTTTTCCTGCGTCTCGATGATGTTGCGGAGCACCTGCTGCGCCGTGGCGAGATTGAGTTCTGCGCCGGTGAGCGAGGCGTAGGCCATCAAGCGAATCAGCGCCCCTTCGAGCTCGCGGATATTCGACTTGATCGAGCGGGCGATGAATTCGGCCACGTCGTCGGGAATGTGGACGCGCTCATTGTCCGCCTGCTTCTGCAAAATCGCGATTTTCGTTTCCAGATCAGGCATCTGGATATCGGCAATCAAGCCCCATTCGAAGCGGGAGCGCAAGCGTTCTTCGATTGCGGAAATCTCCTTCGGCGGGCAATCGGACGAAATCACGATCTGCTTCTGCTGGTCGTAGAGCGCGTTGAATGTGTGGAAGAATTCTTCCTGGGTGCGTTCGGCGCGAGCGATGAACTGAATATCGTCGACCATGAGCACGTCCATGTTGCGGAAACGGTCGCGGAAAGCCGGCATGCGCTCGAAGCGGATGGAGGCGATCACTTCATTGGTGAATTTTTCGGCGCTGATGTAGGTGAGGCGCAGCGCGGGATTGCGGCGCTTGAGCGAGTGGCCGATGGCCTGCATCAGGTGCGTCTTGCCGAGTCCCACGCCGCCGTACAAAAACAGCGGATTGTAGGATTTCGATGGCTGCTCGGCGACGGCGACGGCCGCGGCGTGGGCGAACTGGTTCGACGAGCCGACAATGAATTTGTCGAACGTGTAGCGCGGGTTCAACTGGCTCGCGGACGAATCGAAATCGAGCTTTTGCTGCGGCGAGACCGGCGGCGGAGTCAACACGGCTTCGTTTTCGACCGAGACGAATTCCAGGACCAGGCCCGGTCGGCCGATTTCGACCAGCACGGCCTGCAAAAGCTCGCCGTAGGTTTCCGTAAGGCGCTTGCAGAACAGGCGCGTGGGAACGCGGACGACCAGCAGGTTATCTTCGGCGCGCTCCTGCCGGGTTGGTTTGAACCAGGTGGCGTAGCTATGTGGATTTACGCGCCGCGAGGCATGCTGCAGGATTTTGTCCCAAAGATTCATCTAGAAATCCAGCCCTCTCGCAATTTCCACAATGGTGGAAATGCTGTGGAAAGCCTCTCCGGCCGGGAAGAGGCGTCGACGATTCGAATTTTTTCCGCGCCAAGTCGTTGGAACCGCGCCCGGTTCCAGTCGCATTACGCAACGATTGATGTTTGATTACGTTCCTGTCATTCAGGCGAGCGGGGATTCTAGGAAAACGGAACGCGTTGAGCAAGAGAAAACTTCAGGAAATGAAGTTGTACGCTCCACAAATCATGCACAGTTTTTCCACAAGAGAATATCGTGTGAAAAAGTTCCGAGAATTTCGACCGTGCCCAGTAAATCCCGACCCATTCGCGAAGTACGGCTGCAATTTATCAACACGGTTTTCCACAGTCGCCATTTCAACAAGAGCTGTTGGAATCATGGGCGCGGGGCGGAGCCAGGCAATCTTTCCGGCAGCGGGAAATCGAAAATGCCGAGTTCTTCGTCGGCGATCAGGATGCGATCATGCTCGACGAGGATCGCGCTGGGCTCGATGCGGCTGCCTTCCTGCGTGGACGTGCGATAGGCGGCGCGGCGATTGCCGTCCGAATCGATGTGCACAAGCTCGTCGAAGATCGCGACCCATACCTCGTCGCTTTCCGGATCCGTGGCCAGGGCTTGGATCGTGGCCTTTGTCGAGGCCGGGGCGGCGCCCTGTTCAATGGTGATCTTGGTCCAGTGCTTGCGATCGGCAGGCGGCTCGAAGTCCGCGGCCGATAGCGAGAATTCGTAGTCGGATGCGCCGTAGGCGTCGTACTTGCGGACCGTGGGCGCGTCCGTGTCCGCGAAGGCGAGATAGATGTGGCCCGAGGCGTCTCCAAAGATGGGGCCGTCGCCGGGCGAGGCCGGCGGAGTGCGGAAGGTGCGGAGGTTTTTGCCCTGCCGACTGACGATGCTGAAGTAGGAGCCGCTGGATGACAACGATTTCATGGCGCACGAGCTGTCGGGCAGCGCGATGATGGAGAGCGGCATCGCGAACGCGAACGACGTTTCCAGCGAGCCATCGGGCGCGAAAATTTTTACGGAGTTTGCGCCGCGGTCGGCGACGAGGATGCGTCCTGAGGCATCGATGTCGAAATCCTGGGCGTAGGCGATCGTCGCGCCGTGTGAATTCTGGTTGGGGATCTGGCCGACGCGTTTGCCGTCGGCTTGGTAGATGACGATCGATTTTGCCGGCGCGGCGAGGATGTAGTAACGGCCTGCGGAGTCTTTTTTGATGACGGAGACGCCGGCGCCGATTTCCGGGAACACGCGGCCGCGGGCGAGAAGGTCGTGGGCGGCGAAAATGGGATCCTGCGCCGACAGGGCGGTGCCGGAATAATTCCAGCCGGCGGCAAGGGCGACTGAAATGACGATCGAAATGCCGATGGGCAGACGGCGAAACATCGACTGGGCAAGTGTACCGGTTACAGGCAGCAACCGATGCCGGGGTGCGGGGTCGCGTTGCGTAGGAGGCACTGGCATCCTTTCCGGGCGTGCGAGTGTCAAAGGATTTGTCGCCGGCCCGCGGGGCGCTCACAGGACGCTCCGTGCGGCCGGTGAATTCGCTTGCGCGCAAAAATCTGCGAGGTTGGATGAGCCCCGTCCGCTCCCGACAAATGTACGTTGCGTTCGTCTGCTGCGCCGTTGCGTTGTGCTTTTCGACGCGCGCGCACGCGCAAGAGCCTGAAAAAGTCACGCTCTGCCAGTTAGAGGGCGACCCCGCCGCTTTCAATCATCATCTGGTCGAAATCACGGCCTTTGCGTCGCGCGGATTCGAGGATTTTACGCTCTTCGATCCGACCTGTTCATCCCCTCGGGCTGTCTGGCTGGAATATGGCGGCACGGTGGACTCGGGCGCGATGGATTGCTGCGGAGCGGGGAACGGTCGAAAGAGGCCAACCGAGCTTGCCGTGGAGAACATCCCGATTCCACTGGTCGACGACGAAGTGTTTCAACAATTCGACCAGGGGATTGAGCACCCTCCGGATGCGACGGCGCACGCAACATTCGTCGGCCGGTTCTTCTCGGGCCGGCCGGACGGGGCGGGCGCCGCGTCCGAGCGCGGCTACGGGCACATGGGTTGCTGCAGCCTGTTGGCGATTCAGCAAATCGTCGCCGTCGATCCCGAGACGCGCACCGATCTGGATTACCGCTCTTCAGCGGACGAGCCCAAGATCGAGAACAAGGCCGGCTGCGGCGTGCGAGACCTGCTCTTCAAGCACATGCGGGGGGAACTGATCGACGCGCAGCGGCATGCCGAGGCGGGCGAGCCGCCGTTTGCGTTTGATGATCCAGACAGAGTGGGAGCCGGATCGCTGGCCGCACTCCTACAGGTTGACGCGGGCTCGATCACGCATTTCAAGCGGACACACGAGGCCCAGGGGCGAGTGAGCTATGAATGGAGAAGCCGCGGCGATACGCCGAATTCCTACATGGTGGTTGTGAGCAAGCCCTACTGGCTTTCGTTCTACGCGAAGGACCCCAAGAAAGTGGCCTGGGTGGTCATTGCTGCGTACGAATCCTCCTGCGGATTGGTGAACCAGAAGCACGGGCATTTCCCGCTGTAAGGCTTGCGCCGCGAAGGCCCGCCTGTTTGGTCGACGCTAATCGATTCGAAAATTGAGGCGATCGATCGAGCGGGCGCGTCCCGTGGATTCGTCTACATCGATGAGCACCGCGTTCATCTGGATATCGCCTTCAGCGACGACGAAGCGTGCGGGCATCGCGTCGAGAAATCGCTGGAGCACGCCCTTTTTGTCCATGCCGATTACGGAATCGTGCGGGCCGGTCATGCCGACGTCGGTGATGTAAGCGGTGCCGCACGGGAGCACGTGGTTGTCGGCGGTCGCGACGTGCGTGTGCGTGCCGACGACGACGGAGACCTTGCCGTCGAGATACCAGCCCATCGCTTGTTTTTCGGACGTGGCCTCGGCGTGCATGTCCACGAAGATTACTTTTATATCGTGCGGAATTTTCGCAAGCTCGCGCGTGGCGGTGCGGAAGGGATCCTCGATCGGCGTCATGTACGTGCGGCCCTGAAGATTCAGGACCGCGTAGCCCGTGCCGTTTTTGGCGCGGCCGATATAGAGGCCGCTGCCGGGCGAGCCTTCCGGGAAATTCGCAGGACGCAGCAGGCGCGGCTCGTGCGGGAAATAGTCCAAGATCTCCTTGCGGTCCCAGATGTGGTTGCCGCCGGAGAGGACTTCGATGCCGCTCGCGAGCAGTTCCTCGGCGATGCGCGGCGTGATGCCGAAGCCGGAGGCGGAATTTTCGCCGTTGGCGATGCAGAGATCAATTTCGCGCTGGGCGAGGATGTCCGCAAGCCGGTCGTGAACGATCTTGCGGCCGGGCGAACCGACAATGTCGCCGATGAATAGGATTTTCAGATCGGGAACTTTCGGGCAGCGATTGTGTCAGGGCCGAGCGGTCGCATCGCCTGAATTGTACGTCACCCTCCCGCCGCGGATCGAATTGTTCGCGGGCGCGACCCATCTCACGTTCGCGCCAACCCGTCGAGCTCTTCGCTTCACGCGATTCGTTCCAGGGCCCCGATCCTGGCCGGGTTGTGAGGAAACGGTCCACTCGGCCGTGCGTTGCTAGGCCCTGAACCCCTTGAATAGGTGGGTGCCCGGCGCCTGCTTTAAGGCTTCTCGCACCGGCGAACCGGCCGAAAGGCACAAGGGCGGGACGACTCAAGCTCCCTGGGATCCAGCATTGGTTCAAAAGGCTTTCGCAACGTCACCTGCTTCGCAGGCCATCTCCGCAGAATATTGTAGCAGGAAAATTCGCGGCGACCCTTCGCGCGACGCGTGCGATATCCAGTGATGCTATCGCGTTTAGCGAACTCCGGGCCTTTGGACTCGAACGACGAGCGGGTCCTCAGGGGGATTGCGGGCGGTCTGCCCTGCGAACACGAATGCATACGCCAGCGTACGTTCAGAGCATATGGACCCGTTGATCGCGAGACAATACGGTGGCGTACGGTGCTCGATTGGTGTGCATCCGTCATCTCCATCCACCTTTAGGAATCGCTTTACGTGTCGTCATAGTCTTCGGTAAGAGATTCCAGGAAGGCCACCAGGGAGCTGAGATCGGCCGCGCTGATCGACATATTTTGAAACTCAGCCGGTGCGTTGCGGAGCAGGCCCTGCCGGGCAAGCTGTGAGCTATTCAGATAGAACTGGATGACGTCGCCGAAGCTGAGCTTGCTGCCATTGTGAAAATAGGGAGCGGAGTCCTCCAGATCGCGCAGCATGGGAGTCTTGAACTGCGCAATTGTCGTTGCCAGGCCCTGATCGACGGCGCAGTTTTGGGTGTTGGCGCAAATGACGGATATCAGGCTGGTCTGCGGATTCGGGAAGTCGGGATTCAGGTAAACGTTCCAGAGCCCGAGATCCGCGAATTGCGGGCTGCCCGCGACAGCCGGATGCCGCAAACTCTCCGTGGCGTTCGGATGGGTTTCAGTGACCGGAAGATAGGCGTCGTAATTCTGGCTGCGCGCGGCGAGTGAGGGAACGGAAAGCGCCAGGAACGCGCCCGGGGCATTCGCTGCGTCGTATTCTTCCTGCGAGACGCCCGTATTGTGAAACCCGAAATCGGTGAAATTCGGCGGCGTGTGGCACGCCGCGCAGTTTCCGGCGTGTTGCGAACCATCGACGGCCCCGCTGGCGGCTTTCAGGAAAATTTTCAATCCGGCGAACTCCGCGGAGCCGAAAGCGAATGGCTGCGCGTGATATTTGAATTTGCCGTAGGTGCCGTCGACCCAGATCGGATTCGCCAGCGCCACGACCGCCTGGTAAAGCGCCCGATCGTACTGCTGGGGCGTCTGGCCGGCGGCCGGCTGCGTCGGCAGGTGATTGATGCGCAGGAAAACGTCATAGGGCGACGCATAGTAGTTGCCGTTCTCATCCTGCTTGAACAGCAATCCATACATATATTGCGCAATCAGGTGGGAAATACCGTTCACGATCGCATCGTCGGTGGCCGTGGAAACGTCGAGCCGGTCCTGCGCGGGCAGATGGCAGACGGCGGGAATGGTTGGATCCGTTCCCAGGAAGATCACCGCATAGGAAAGATTGCAGCCGTACTGGGAAGCGGGCGTGTTGACTCCGTTGTCTTTGCGGATGACATCGGCGATATGCGCGATGGCCTGCTGATATTGCGTCGGCCCCCAGCCGAAATTGCGGCCGACGAGCGTTTCCTTCACCAGGTCGGCGGGATCGGAGAACTGGCCGTCGAAATGGAGAAACGTAGGTACGGTGCGCGGTTCGAGCGAGCCGACCATTTGCATGGCATTGCGCGGCGTAGTGGTGAACCCGTTCATCGACAGCGGAAGCGGGCTGCGTGTGGTGAAATCGGCGTAGGTTCGGTTGCCGGCGCCCGGCACGCCCTCAAACTCCACCACAAAATGACACGAGCGGCAGTTGATGGATTGTCCGGCGAAGGGACCCGGCAGCGGGCCGGTGTAAACGTTCTGAACCTGGCTCACGACGGAATCACCCACGGCGAGCGGCGCGTTTATATCGGTCATGTTGGCCGCGAAGTATTCGGCGAAGCGCGTTTCAACGAAGAGGCGCTCGCCGATGTTCTGGTCAGCCGGCGCGCCCTCCGATTCGAGGCCAGGCGGCGGCGCCTGTCCGGCGGAGCAGCCGCCGAGGGACACGCTGAGAACCAAAGCAGAGAGCGCGATGGCGAAAGAGCCTAGGAGGCGGAACGCGGGGTGTCTCATGGTCGTCGTCCTTGGGCCGGCACGGGTGAATGGCGGGAAGTCGCTTTTGTATCGGCGGCCGCCGGTACAGCGTCATCACTCGACCCCAAACTTTTTAGGTAGGCGATGATCTGCCAGCGCGAAGGTTCCGGAACCATGCTCCAGGAAGGCATGCCGTGGGCCAACATACCGTTGCGCAGCACCCAGAAAATTTCTCCGTCCGTGGCGTGTTGCACCAGATTACTGCGCAGGCTCGGCCTTTTGCCCTTGCCGAGCGCATCGGGCTGGTGGCACTGCGCGCAGTGGTCCGCGAACAAGCGTGCGCCCGCCGCGATAGCCTCGGGTTGGCCTGCATAGGGGTTCACCCTGCGGCGATCGGATTCCGGCACGCCCGCAGGCCACGAGCCACTGGCCGCGGCGCACAACACCAGGGCGAGAACTCCGGCCCCCAGGCACATCGCGCGTCCGCCGGCGTGAGGATACCCCGGATGTCTCATCGGCTGGCTCCGTGGAAGTGCGAAAAGATCTGTTGCACTTCGTAAGACACGCGGAAGCGATAAAGAACGCCGAGGCTATTATCGTTGAGCCCGACGTTGGGTGAAAACGCGATCGTGGGACCGCGCGGGATCGCGTAGGCAATCACCGGACCGATATATTGGGACGTCCCTCGCCAGCCGAAACTGTCCGTAGTGCCCAGCCCTCCATACATTTCAAGGGCGCCCGTGAAATTTTCGCGGCAGAATGCGCACGCCCGCGGGCTCCCCGCCAGCGCGAAGGGGCGGCTGATCCCGATGGCGTATCCGAACTCAGCCGGTTCCCCTTCGTTCAAAGCCTTCTCCGCGATGAAATTCTCCGAAATATTCCAGCCGCGGAAATTGCTCGAAAGGATGAGTTTCGTTTCGAGCGAGCGCTCCGTTTCGGCGCGCTGGATTGCGTTCGGCACGGTCAGGTCCTCGACGCTGTCATGGCCGACCACTTCCAGAAGGCTGCGGTCGGCTTCATTAACATTCTCGTATTCGACGTAGAGCACCGGATTGATCCAGTGCTCGTCCAGGAGCGGCCGGAAGCGGTTCTCGATCCGAAACCCATCGAAGACCGCGGAGTCGTTGCCGGTCGCCTGGCCGCTGAGATAGAACTCGGTCGTCCACCAGGCGGTTGTCCCGAACTCCATCTCGATCGTCGCGCTCCCAAACGGGTTTCCGAATTCGGGCGACGCGGCCGTGTTGCGCATCGTGAATTCCAGATTGCCGGGCTCCTCCATGGCGTGCGAATAGGCGACGAAATACGGAGGTTCTTGCGCGGCAGCGCTGCCTGCCATGAGCAGAAGCGAGATTGAGGCCACGAAAGGAGCCAGTAAGAAAGGAAAACCGGCGCGAGACAGTGCCACCGACGAGCGAGGGGGCTGAGCGGTCATGGGCGTTCCTAGAAATTAAATTTGGCGCCCACTTGCACGAGACGGGGTGGAGCGGCGCTGATGACGTCACCGAAGGTGGAGCTGTCGATGTTTCCGTCGACGGCCTGCGGGCCGAAGAACTGGGCGTGGTTGAAGAGGTTGAAGGCCTCCAGCCGAAGCTGGAAGGACTTGGATTCGGTCAGGCGAATCCTCTTGAGAAGGGCGACGTCGTAGTTGTCCATTCCCGGGCCGTAGAAAAACCGGCGCTTCGAGGTGCCGGGAGTTCCCAGTGCGTTTTCGCCAAAAAGCGAAGTGTTGAAATACGCGTTTCCGTTGCGGGGATCGCTGTTGAGCTCGAGCGGTCCGCGCGTGAAATCAGGTTCGTCCACGCCGAAATTGTTGATCCCGTTCGGCTCGGAACCGATCAGCGAGTTGTCGCCGAAATTGACCAGTGTGACGGGCAGGCCGGTACTGTAGTGCGTGATCCCGGAAATTTGCCAGCCCTGCGTCCAGCGGTTCGTGGCATGGAACAGACGCTCGATCGGCAGGTCGACGGAGTAGCTGGCGACGAAATTGTGCTTCACGTCGAAGGCCGAAAGCGCTTTGCTGAGGCCCGGATCGAACGGATTCACTTCTTCGCCGACGTTCGATGACTGATCCTGCGATTTGCTGTAGGTATACCCGGCGAGAATCTGCGCGTGCGCGGTGGTGTGGCGCACAATCACCTGCAAGCCGTTGTAGTTGGAGTTCCCGATCGTTGCCTGATTGGCGTTGCTGCCGAAATTCGAACCCAACGGGCCCCTGGTGCCCTTGTACGTCTTGCCGGTTGAGGTGACGTAGGTCGAGTCTTCGCCGAACGGGCCGCACGGCGTCTCTCCCGTCGCGAGATTCGCGGGGTTGCTGAGGTAGAGGCATAGGGCGGGATCGCCGGGATTTGCTTCTTCCAGAACGAGCAGGCGATGACCCTGCGTGCCGACGTAATTGACGCTCACGACCGTCGTGGCGCCGAATCCGCGCTCGAGCGAAAGCATGTATTCCTCCGTGTAGGGAATGCGATTCGTCGTCGGATAGTTCGGCAGGCCGGTGACCGGCTCGAACTGGGACCAATCGATATTGTTGTCCGGGTGTTTCGCGCTGGAGCCGCGCGTCGCGAGAGTGACCGGAAAAACCTGGCCGAGATCGTCTCCATTCGAGGCGGTGACAAACGGCGTGGAGAAGAGCGGAGGAGCGGGGCTCGTGTACGTCGTGCCGTAGGGAGCGTTTGCGCTCATGACCCCGATCGTGAGTGCTTCAATCGCGGTGTAAAACATTCCGTAGCTGGCGCGCATACTCGTCTTTCCGGGGCCGCCGACGAGCTTGGAGAGCAGTCCATCTCCCGAAGCACTCGGTGAATAGGCCAGCCCGATGCGCGGCGCGAAATCGAGATTGCCGGGCGGCCCAAGCGTCGGCGACACTCCGGGATCGGTGGGATAGAGAATGCCGGCTGGCGCGCCCGGAAACACCACCGACTGCACGCCGGGAACGAACGTAGCGATCTGGTTGTATTTCTCATACCAGGGCTCAATGCGGTCCCAGCGCAGGCCGTAGTTCAGCGTGAGATTGTGCGTCACGCGCCAGCTGTCCTGCCCGTAAAGCCCTAGGTATTTGTTGCGGCCATAAAACGGCTGGAGCTGGCTCTGATTGTACTGGCTGGGAATTCCCAGCAGGAAATCGGCGAAATCCGATCCGGTTTCGGTCCCGAAGAAAAGGAAACTGCCGTTGAATTGTGCGATGGCATCGACGTTGACTTCGTCGTAGTGGAATTCACCGCCGAATTTCAGCGTGTGCGTTCCGATCACTTTCGAAAAGCTGTCGATCCACTGAAATGTGTTGCCCACCTGAAACAGCTCGTTCGTGTTCGTGCCGATGGTGTAGCTGTTGAATCCGACGCTTTCCACGCCCTCCGTCTTGGGTGAGAGCGCCACGATCCCGGGCCCTCCCGGTCCCACTTCGAAGCCTTGCGACGCGAGGCTCACGCCGACCCCGCCGATCGGTTTGCCGAGATCGTTGGCGTCGCGCAGATAGCTGAAGTGGAATTCGTTCACCGCCGCGGTGCCCAGCGTTTTCGTGTCGCCCAGGTCGACCAGCTGCGCCCGGCCGGTGTAGAGCGCGTTGAAGCCGGGGACGTTCGCGCCGCCCTGCGCGATCGGGTAGGGGTTGTTCTGCGACCAGTCGTCGAGGAAATAGTAGGCCGACAGCATGCCCCAGCGCGTGTTGGCGTCGAGGCGATAGGCGCCCTTGTCGTCGCGCAGGCTCAGATTGAATGCGGAGGACGAAAACGTGTTGTCCGAGTTATTGGGCGACGGGATATATTTCAGCAGGTTCATCGCCGGAGCGGACCAGGCGGATTGCGGGATCACCGCTCCCGGGAAAACGCACGTGGCCTTGGTGCAGCCGGGCGTGTAATAAGGCTCACCGGCCGTCACCGCGTAGCCGAGCTTGGAGGACAGCAAACTCGCAAAATAGGGGCCGCTCACTGTGGTCGGCACGGTGTTCCCCCCGGCGTCGGTGGTGACGAAGGAGCTCGCGAGGTCGAGCAGATTGCCCAGGCGGTCCTGGTCCGAGGGAACCGATATCTGGCCGGTGTCGACACCTTGTGTAGAGCGCGTTCCCTGATAGTCCCCGAAGAAAAAGATCTTATCCTTGCGGATCGGACCTCCGAGGGTGCCGCCGAACTGGTTCTGGTCGAATGCACCACGATCGGGCGAGAAAAAGTTCTTCGAGTCGAGTTCGGTATTGCGAACGAATTCGAAAAGATTGCCGTGGAGCTGGTTCGTGCCGGATTTGGTGACCACGTTGATCTGGCCGCCGCTGAATTCTCCGTACTCCGCGTCAAAATTGTTGGTGAGAATCCGAAATTCGGCGATCGAATCGAGGTTGGGAATGATCGCCGCTCCCATGTTGACGTCCTCTTCGACGTCGCTGCCGTTCACCAGAAAACTGTTTGCGAATTCACGCTGGCCGTTGATCGAGATCGTGCCGGGGTTCAGGTCGCCGGAGGGTGAAAGCACGCTTGCGCCCACGTCCTGCACGGTCTCGGCGGTGATCGAGGTAACCGGCACTACGCCTGGCTGAAGCGCGAGCAGGTCGGTAAAGCTGCGGCCGTTGAGAGGCACGGCGGTCATCTGCGCGCCGGAAATCAGCTCGCCCATTTGCGTGCTGGTGGTGTCCACGTGTAGCTGATCTTCGGCAACCGTCACGACGTCGGTTCTCGCGCCCACGTGCATGACCACGTCGATGGTGAGCGCACCGTTGGCGTCGATAGAAACTCCGGTTCTGCGATAGGGCTCGAAACCCATGGTTGCCACTTGCAGATCGTAGTGCCCCACGGGGAGCGCCTGGAACGAGTAGAACCCCTGGCCGTCGGTCGTCACGCTCTGGCTGATTCCTGTTTCGGTGCTCGTCGCGGTGACTTTCGCTTTGACGATGGCCGCGCCACTGGAGTCGGTTACGGTGCCGGAAATGCTGCCGCCGACGCCGGCGCGTGTGGCGATTGTGGTCGCCAAGAGGAACGCCACGACCAGAAATGAGAGAACTGCCTGCTTGTAGCGACGCATTCCCCGGAACCCCAGTTGTAAGAGACTCTCAACTAGACAAGCGACATTAAAGGTGTTGTCAAAACATGTCAATCCGCTTTTGCAACCTTCTATCAACTGGCACTTACGTGAACTTCGGGCCGTTTCACAATGTGAACTGAGAAACGGCCCGCTGCGGACGTGGTTAGAAGTGGAAGCCGACTTCGCCGGTGATCGCTCGTGGCGTCACGTAGTGCGTGCCGCTGAACGTGGAGAGGAAGTTGTACAGCACATAGTTATTCGCCAGGTTGATGACCGTTACGCGAGCGCTCCATTTGTAACGGTCTCCGTGGAACAAATCGTCATCGCCCAGCGCCAGATCAAACAGATTGCGCAGCCTGATTCGTGGCGGGTCGGTGTCGTCTTGTTCCTGGTTGATGCCCGGCACCTTGATGAGGGTCGAGTTGAATTCCGACGCCGGGCAGTTGAACGGGAGAGGCGTGGTCGGCGTCGCGTGCACGCCGTTGCAGGTGAACCCCGCTTCGAATTCCTGATCGGCGCTCAGAGGTATCGAACCGACGTTGCTCGCGACCATGCTTACGTTGGGTACGCCGCCGATGAGAACCGATCCGGGGCAGGTGTTGGAGTCGAGCACGCCGAAACACGGCGCCGCACCGGCCACCAGCCCGCTGTCGAAACGCCAGTTGAGACCGAGATAGGGGCCGCGCTTCCAAAACTGATACTGCATATGCGCTGTCTCGTTGAAGCGTTCATCGTGGTCGATGCGGAAAGGCACGAACCCGTTTCCCGACGTCACGGGGACGGCGCCGGCCCCGCCGATTTGGGGAGAAAAGAACACCGCGGCCACGCTCGACATAACGACGTAAGCGGTAAACCCATGGAGGTTCGTGACGTTTACGCGAGCCGCGAACCCAGGAATATTGGAACTGTGCCACTCGATTGGAAACGTGATCGGCGTATTGCCCAACACGCTGAAGTCGAAGCCATTATGCGTCTCCTTCCAGATGTATTCGCCATCGAACACCACGTGGCTCCCGAACGCTTGCTGCAAGCCCGCGTGGAATTCATTCCGAAAGCCCGGCGACAAAATCGAGTTCGCGCCCGGGGTGCACAGGAGAAGCACGGACAGAACGTCGTTGTTGCAGCCAAGGCTGGAAAGCACCAGGTTCTCGTTGAAGGGAGTCTCAAGCGTTCGCGCATAAGAAACACGAAGAACGGTATTTGTCTGTTTGATGTTGTACGCGATGCCGAGGCGCGGCTCGGCCTGGTGGGCGACTGCCAAGCCATTGTACAGATCGCCCCGGATCCCCACGTTGAAGGACCAATTCCCGGCTGTAATCGTGTCCTGCACAAAGAGCGCTGTTTCCTTCACGTCTGTATGCAACGGAAAGAATTCCTGGGTCGTGAACAGGCTTCCCCCTCGCGTCAGGTCAAACGGCAGCAAGATCGGATTGAACACCGGGAATTGAGCAGTATTGGGCGCGTTGGGATTGGACGCAATATTCTCCTGGTCTCCAGCCGCCGCGCACTGTGAAGGATCCGTGAAACCCTGAACAGGAATGAACGCGCTGGAAATGTCGTACTGCGTGGGATCGGTGTTGGCGGTCAGGCACGGCGCATTGAGGGTTGGATCGACGATTCCAAGCCGGTCGTGCTCCCTCAGGACCGTCTGCTCGTACGTGACGCCTGCCTTGATGTTGTGAATGCCCTTCACGTAGGAGATGTTCGCTCGAGCGCCGGCATTCGTCAGAAACCGAAGCTGAGAAACGGTTTCCCGTTGAAGGCTTTGTGGGCCAAGATCGGCGAACGGGTTGTCGCTGGGATAGTAGTTGTACTGGTCATGCCGCACGAAAGCCCCGACTGTCAGCACCGTATTCGTGCCGATCAGCCGCGTCCAGGTGGGCGCGACATTGAAAGTCCGAATCTGTGAACGCTGGTCTGTCGGGCCCACCGCCAGGCCGTTCGGCCCGATGCCGGCATCGTTCACCACAACTCCGTTCCATGGCGTCGCAAATTCGGCGTCGAAGGAGTTGGGCGTCTGGAACCAGGAACGCGAGAAGCCGAGGTTCAGGTGCAGCGAATCGGCCTTGCTAAGCTGATAGTCGAAGCGGTCGAAGACATTTTCTTCGTTGCCCTTGTCGTGCATCACTGAGAACTCGGGTGGATCGAGAAATCGGCCACTGTTCAATCCGTTCGCCGAGATGAAGTTGCCCCAATTCTGCCCTCCGTATCCGAGATTGAATCCGAGATTCGAGGTTCCGAACGCGCCGTAGGAACCTGTAATGGCTCCGTGAGGCGTGGTCATCCCCTGCCCCGAGCGAGTCGTCACGTCGATCACGACGCTCGTTTTGTCGCCGTACTCAGCCGGTGGCGCTCCGTCAATCACTTCGAGGGATTGAACGGCGTCTACCGGAATCTGGTTGGAGAAAACCTTGCTCTGCTGATCCGTGATCGGCTGCCCGTCGAGAGAAAACGAGTTCTCGGCGTGATCGCCCAAGCCATGGAAGAGGCCGTTTGAATCCGCAGCGATGCCCGGCGATGCGAGCGTCACCAGGGAGCTGATGGACGACGATGAGCTTTCCAGCGGCAGATCTTGAATCAGCTGCCGGTCCACGTCCGTATGCGAGGTCGAATCGGTCTCGAGCAAATCGCCCGCAGCCTCGACCGTTACGGTGCTAGATGCCCCGGCGAGTTGGAGGCTTATCTTGACATTGAGCGGTACCGACGACCGAACGTCGATATCCTGCGCGTAGCTGGCGAACCCCTGCGCGCTGACGCTCATGTGATACGGATTGAAGGGCACATTCTGAAAATTGAAGTTGCCGGTTGCATCCGTGGTCGTCGAACGCTCGTACTGGCTGACCGGGTTGTGAATCGTAACCGTAGCCCCCGGGATTACCGCCCCCGTAGGATCGGCCACGGTCCCCGTGACGACAGTCGAATTGCCGGCGTTCTGCCCCAGAGCGGCCGGGACTGCCACCAGCACGCACAGAGCGGCGAATAGAGTCCCAAGAAATACACTTCTGATCTTCATGATTTCCCCCTGTATGAATGCGGCCGCGGCGCGTTAAGCGCTGGGCTCGGAATGAATGTGGATATCCGCACGCGCCGCGCGACAGGCGCCGCGTGCTGGGAGATTTCAATTGAGTTGGGGAAAACGCGTTTACGCGGGAGGGGCTCGCGGGATGCTGGGGGTGCCGACAAAGTCAGGATGAGGCGCCGATTCGTCGCCGATGGCGAACCGCACGACGGGCGTGGCCGCTTGCATGGCCACTTGCGGGGCCGGCTGCGGGATTGCCGCGTGGCCTACATGGCAGATCTGGCAGTTATCTTCGTCGTAGGACTGGTTGTGCCAGTGGCTTACGGCGTGGGTAGCCAGCAGCGCGAGCGCGAGCAGGGCCACGACGGCCAGAAGCCGCCGGGCGGTGCGCTTGGCAATGCCGGAATCAATCAAGTTTCAACCTCGAACGTCCTATCTTAGCCCCGGCGTATCAAAGCGGCCAACACGGAATTCGCGCGGGCGTCAAACCCCGCAACTTTGGCCCGCTCGCTATACCTGCAGCACGTCGCCGTCGCGCGCCACCATTTCATACAGCACCGGATTCACGAAAAACCCGAGCAACAGGCGTGAAATCAAGCCCGCCACGATCACGATCGCGAAAGGCTTCTGTGTGTCGGAGCCGATGCCGGTCGAAAGCGCCGCCGGCAACAGCCCCAGGCACGCCACCAGCGCCGTCATCATGATCGGACGAAGCCGCAGCAGGGACGCCTCGTACGTCGCGGTGCGAATGTCCTTGTCCTCGCGCCTCAGCTTATTAATGTAGGAAACCAGAATCACCGCGGTCTCAACCGACACACCCATCAGCGCGAGCAAGCCGAGCAGCGACGAGACGCTGAACGGCGTGCCCGTCAGTTTCAGAGCGATCAGCGCGCCCACAGGCTCCGTCATCACCACGCCCAGCGCGATCGTGACCGGGAATTTGAAATTGCCGTACAGCGCAAACAGGATCATGAAAATCAGCAGCAGCGCCAGCGGTCCGATGATTTCCATCTGGTGCTTGGCCTCCAGCAGCTGGCTGTATTCGCCGCCCCATTCGAGCCGGTAACCCGGTGGCAGCGATTTCTGGATGCCGGCGATGGCGCGCTGGCCTTCCTCCACGGCACCTTGCAGGTCGCGCCCTTCGATGCTGTACTGCACGCCGATGTAGCGCGAATTGTTTTCGCGGTAAATGAAGGATGCGCCGCTCTGCTCGCGAATGTCGGCGAGCTCGCTCAGCGGAATCTGCTGGCCGCTGGGCGTGCCCACGAGCAGGTTGCCGATCTCCGTCGCGTTTTCGCGGAACTCGGGCCGCATGCGCACCACCAGGTCGAAAAGTTTCTCGCCCTGAATCACCTGCGTGGCCGCCTGCCCTCCCACAGCCGCCTGCACCACCGCTTCCACGTCCGCCACATTGATGCCGTAGCGCGCGATTTTGTCGCGGTCCGTATGGATGATCAGGCTGGGTTGGCCCAGCTCGCGCACCACGGTGAGTTCGGTGAAGCCGTGGACTTGGGAAAGCCGACGCTTGATCTCGAGCGCGCGATCCTGCAGCACGTTCAGATCGGGGCCGTAGATTTTCACGGCGAGCGAGCTTTTTAGTCCGGTGAGCGCTTCGTCCACGGCGTCTTCGGCCGGCTGCGTGAAATTGAAGATCACGCCCGGGAAGGCTGCCAGCTTCTTCTGCAGATCCTCGGTCAGTTCCTTTTTGTTGTGGATCGAGCTTTTGCCCCACGATGCGTCGTTATAGGGCTTGAGTCCCACGTAAAATTCGTCATTGAAGAATCCGGTGGGATCGGTGCCGTCGTCCGGACGGCCCAATTCTGAGCCGACGTCGGTGACCATCGGATAATTCATCAGGATGGTGCGGACCTGCGGGCTGAATTTCGCGGCTTCCTCGTAGGAAATCGTGTATGGCATCGTGGCCCGCACCCACAGCGCGCCTTCATCCAGGTGCGGCATGAATTCGCCGCCGATAAACGGAATCAGCAGCAGCGTGGCGCCGAAAATCAACGCGGAAACCAGAATCGTGGTCTTCGGGCGGTCGAGGCACCAAAGCAGGCGCCCGGCGTATTTTCTCCGCACCCACTCGAACGGCTTGGTCGATCGGTCGTGTACCCCGCGCTTGAACCAATAGGAGCACAGCACGGGCACAAGCGTCAGCGTCAGAATCAGCGCGCCGACCAGCGCGATCGACATCGTATCCGCCATCGGATGAAACAGCTTTCCGGAAGGCCCGCTCAACGCGTAGATCGGAATGTATCCGGCGATGATCACGGCGACCGAGTAGAAAATCGGCCGGTCCACGTCTTTCGCCGCCGCGAGGATCACTTCGTGAAGGTCGTATTCCTGGCCTTCGCGCAGGCCGAGCTCGCGGAAGATGTTTTCGACCATCACCAGCGTGCCGTCGATGATGATTCCGAAATCGATCGCGCCGATCGAGAGCAGGTTGGCGGCCACGCCGCGCATGTGCAGGAAGATGAACGCGAAGAGCAGCGCAACCGGAATCGTAAACGCGACGATCACCGCGGCGCGGAAGCTGACCAGGAAACAAATCAGCACGATGAGCACCAGGATCATGCCGCGCAGCAGGTTGTTTTCAACGGTGTCCGTGGTCACGCGCACCAGATCGCTGCGGTCGTAGTACGGCACCACTTTCACGTCCGGCGGCAGGATGTTTTCGTTCAGCTGCCGCGTTTTGGCCTCCACGCCCTTCAGCACATTCTGCGTCTGCTCGCCCGTGAGCATCAGGATGACGCCTTCGACCGCATCATCCGTCTTGTTGAAGCCGAACTCGCCCAGCCGAGGCGCGTTGCCGATCTCCACGTCGCCCACATCCTTGATACGAACCGGCACGCCGTTCTGCGAGCCCACGACCACGTTGCCGATATCCTGCGTGTCGCGCAGCAATCCGAGCCCGCGCACGTAATAAAACTGTCCGCCCTGCGAATAAAACCCGCCACCGGTGTTGGCGTTGTTTACGGACAGCTGCTGGATCACCTGCGGCACCGGAATGTGGTAGCCGTAGAGCCGCGCCGGATCGAGCAGCACCTGATACTGCATCACCGTGCCGCCGAAACCGGAATCATCCGCCACGCCCGGCACTTCCTTGTATTCGCGCTCGATCACCCAATCTTCAAAAGTTTTCAGCTCCTGCGGCGAGCGATCCGGGCTCACGAGCACGTAGCGGTAGACGAGCCCCGACGGACTCGACAGCGGCGCGAGCGTGGGCGTGACGCCGCTCGGGTACGTCACTTCGCTCAACCGTTGGAACACCAGCTGCCGCGCGAAATAGTTGTCGGTGTCTTCCTGGAATGTGAGGATGATGTCCGAGAGGCTGTAAAGCGAAATGGAGCGCTGCACGTCGAGCTTGGGCACGCCGTTCATTTCGATTTCCGTGGGCAGCGTGACCAACCGCTCGATTTCCTCCGCCGCGTGGCCGGGCCACTGCGTGATGATTTCCACCATGGGCGGCGAAAGGTCGGGATACGCATCCACCGGCATGTGCTGGAACGACACGGCGCCGCCGATGACCACGAAAGCCGTGAGCATCAGGATCAGGAACCGCTGCCGCAGTGCAAATTGGACGATGCGATGAATCATTCGATGTTTTCTGGGCTGTTCACCAGGTGGTAGCGACCCTCACTGCTGAAATGAATTCGCGAATTGCAGGAACAGGCTGCCGTCGCCGACGACCTTGTCCCCGGGCGAAAGCCCCTTCAGGATTTGCGTGCGGCCGTTCTGGCTGTCACCGATGTCGACCGATCGCCTGCCGAACTGGTTTGATCCCTCAGCTAGGTACACGAAGGGCTGATTCTCGTCGTCGCGCAGCACTGCCGAATCAGGCACGCTGATCGCGTTTGAGACCACCCCCGCCGTCACCGTTACGGTGCAATACATGTCGCGTTTCAATTTTTCGCCGGGGTTATCGACCACGATGCGGGCTTGCAGCGTCCGTGTATTCGGATCGAGCGCCGCGGAAACATAGGAAATTTTCCCGTGGAACGTGTCGGGATAGGCGTCGGTCGTCACCGTGACGTCGTCACCATCCTTCACGTTCGCGAGGTCGGCCTGATAGACGTTGGCGAGCACCCACACCGTGCTCATGTCTGAAATCGTGAACGCCTGCGTCTGCCCCGCTTGCATCACCTGCCCGGGCGAAACGAGCCGCTCGACTACTTCGCCGCTCATCGGCGCGATCACCGGAATCTGTGCGGAGGAAGGTGCCTTCTCGAGGTCCGCCGGATTCTTGATGCCGAGGATCTTCATGCCCTGTTCGGCGGCGTTGAGGTCCGCCTGCGCCAGGTTGCGATCCGACTCCGCCTGCTGCAGGTCGCGCTCCGCGATGGCGTGATGATCGTAGAGATCTTTCGCGCGGTCGTAGTTCTTGTCCGCCAGCCGGAACGAATCGTTCGCCTTCAGATACGTGTCCAGCAGCTGCGAATAGTCGGGGCTCGATACTTCCAACATCGGCTGGCCCTCGCGCACGTGCTCGCCCGGGACTACTAAGATCCGGCTCACGGGTCCGCCGACCTGCGTGATCACCGGCGTGGTCTTGAATGCGTTGTAGGCGACCGCGCCCGTGAGCCGCAGCGTCCGGGTGATTTTTCCGGGCTCAACCGTGACGACCTGCACATGCGAGACCTGGTCCTGCGGAATATTAAAAAGCTGTGGCGTGTCGGATTTTGACGTCTGCGAGGAATACGACGTCATCTGGCTCGCGCTGTGTTCGCTGCTGCAGCCTGCCAGTACAGCCGCAACGAAAACGCACGCGGCGGCGTTCGATAGCTTGTTCGTCATGGCAAATTCCTCGTTCCCACGGCTTCGCGTAGCTGCTCGAGCGCCAGCAAATAGGCCGCCAGCGCCTGCCGGTACGCAAGCTGGGTGGCGCGATAGCTGCGCTCGGCATCCAGAAAATCCAGCAGACTCGCGGCGCCGCGCTTGTATGCGTATTCACTGATGTCGCGGTCCTGCTGCGCGTCGTCGAGATAACCGGAACGATAGAGCTGGATGATCTGATTGTTCGTCTGCACGCCGTCGTACGCGTCGGCCACGTCGGTCAGCACCTGATTGGCCGCCTGCTTTTCTTGCTCCTGCGCCTGCGTGATCGTCGATTTCGTGCGCGCGATCTCGCCCTGGTTACGGTCGAAAATGGGAATCTGGACCTGTCCGAAAAGTGACGCGGTGCTCAAATCCGCGATGTGTGTGTAGTTGATCTGCCCGGTGATGTCTTTCTTTCCGTTCGCCTTCGCCAGCTCGTACTGGCTTGTCGCCGCGGTTACGCCCTGCTGCGCGGCGCGCAGGTCGGGACGCGTGGAGAGAGCCTTCATTTCCAGATCGTCTTCCTTCGCGTTGAGCGGCACATAATCGAACGGCCCCGCCACGTCGTAATCCATCGGCACGGATTCGCGGCCAATCTGCTGCCGCAAATCGTCCAGGGCCTGCACGCGCGCCAGGTTCGCCTGCGCCTCGTCGCTTTGGAACTGCAGTAGCTGAAGCTTGATCTTCAGGTAGTCGTCTTCGCTGATATCCCCTGCGCGATAGCGCTCCTTGCTGATGTCCACCGAATTCTGAAAGCTCTTCAGGTCCTGCTGCGCCAGATCGAGCGTGGATTCCGCCAACTGCACGTTGGTGAAAAGCTGCGCCACCTGAAACGTCAGCGTCCGCTCGTTGTCGGCCACCGTCGAGCGCGTCACGGCCGTCGCATCCTTCGCCGCAGCCAGACGGTGCTGCCGCTTTTTCCCGCGCTCAAACAGGTAGCTCACGCCCAGGTCGAACTGCGCGTCCTCATCGACGTAGTTCGCGTTGAACTGGTTCCAGTTGAATATGGGGAGAAACTGCGCGTCACCGAGCAGCACCGGATTCGGACGCAGATTCGCGGTCACCTCCTGCGCCTCGTTCTGCGTGATCGTGGTGCGCGCGGCCAGCAAGGTATGGTTGTGTGCCAGCGCCATCTGGATCGCGTCGTCAAGCGTGATTTTCACCGGTCCTTGCCCGGTTGACTGCATCGGGGGTGGCGTCGCGGGTGGCGCGGGAGCATCCTGCGCGCCCGCGGCAAACGAAACTGCGAGAACGGAAATGGCCACGTAGAGCAATCGTGTACGCATGAAATTCATCCTCGATCAAACGAATCACTACGCCAATTGGATGTGCCGCGCCTGCGGCAGGGAGAAACGCAAAGGTTAAGCGGCGGGTGGTGCGCGTGCGGGTACGCGACGAACTGCGGGAGTCGGCGCCAGGCCCGCGTCGCGGATTCCAGTTGTCGGCGCGACCAGCCCAAACGTGGGCGCATGATTCACGGCAACCGGCCTGTCGATGGGCTGGTGACTCAGGTGGCAGATCGGGCAGCCGGCCTCCGCCGCAGCGTCGTGATGATGCCAGATGACGCTCGTAAGCGTCATGCCGACCAGCAGCAGCGCAAGAAGCGCTATCGGAATCAGCCGAAATCGCGTTTCAGTTCGCCTGAACATGACCAAGAAACCCTGCCAGAAGCCCAATCCCATGATATAGGAGATGTGGCTGTCGTCCAACGGGTTGCGCTAGTTGATACCGTCGGCTCGCGCTTCGCTCGGGTTTTTGGGCAATCGGAGCCTAGGCTCGGCGACGAGAGGCTTGCGAGACTCTCAAGAGCCGTCGCTTTTGAGGATGCGCGCGATCAGTTCGATTGTTCGAGCGCCTTTTCCACCAGCGCCACGCATTTCTCCACGCGCTTTCGCAGCGGCCCTTCCATCGAATCCTGCCGCGCGCGCGCCGTGAACAGCTCGTCGGCCATATTCAGCGACGCGAGCACGGCGACCTTCAGCGAATCGACCATCTTCGTAGCCGAGGCGATCTCACGCATCTTGCCGTCGACATACGCGGCGAGCTCGTGGAGATATTCTTCATTGCCGTCTGCGTTGACGTTGTAGGACTGATCGTAAATTTCGATTTTCACGCGCGCTCTCCCCGTGTTGGTGTCGCCGGGCTGCCGCCATTGTCGGCCATCGCGCCCCGGTGCGCAACGGGATCGTTCAGGACGCGCGGAGCGTGGCGCCGAGCTTGGTCTCGAGCGCGGACACAATGCGCGAGGAGAAATCATTGATTTGCGCGTCGGTAAACGTGGTCTCCTCGCTTTGGAACGTCACGCGCACCATCAGCGAAAACTTCCCTGGCGGCATTTTCCCGCCCCGGAACAAATCCGCAGGCTCGACGCCACGGAGTTCCGGAATGGCCAGAGCCCGGATCGTCTCCGCCACCTGCGCAAACGCCACGCCATCTGACAGCACCAGCGAAAAATCACGCTCGACCGCGGGAAACCGCGGAATCGGCACGAATTTGCGGGCTGCTCGAGCCGATTCGATGCCCTTGAGCAGCGGCTCCAAACGTAATTCCGCGACGAGTATTTCCTGCCGCAGCTTGAACTGATCGGCAACCCGCCTCGCCAGCTGCCCGGCAACACCCAGCTCAGTGCCGCCGACTGAAATCCGTGCGGCGCGCCCGCCCGCCAGCCACGCCGGACCGCCGTGCTGCCACGAAAATGTGCCCGCAAGCGCGCCCAAGCCATCAAGATTGCCCTTCAGATCCGCAAAGCCGATCTCGCGCGCCGCTTCGTGGATCGTTTTCTCTCGAGCCAGGCCCGTCGCACCCAGCGTGAGCACGCGGGTTTCGACCGGCTCGCCGTCGCGCATCTCATACGTATTGCCGATTTCGAAAAGCCGCAGATCGCGCTGCCCGTGATTCAAATTCCATTCGAGCGCCCCGATCATGCTGACGACGCCGGATGAGCGCATCACGGACGCATCCTCGGCCAGCGGATTGCCGATCACCGCGGGCAAAACTCCCACGGCGCGGAATACTTCATCGCGCCGCGCATCCACCAACGGAATCGCCACGATTTCCTGGTAGCCCAGCGCCACCACGCACTCGCGCAGGCTCGCGTGCGCCTCGGCATGCGGCAGACCATGCGCGGGCTGTTTCGCGGGAGGCAGCCGCGGGGGAAACTTCTCGTAGCCGTAGTGCCGTGCGACTTCCTCGATCAAATCGATTCCGCGCGAAGCGTCGCGCCGCCACGAAGGTTGCGCGCATTTCCAGACCGCCAGCAACGAGCCGGGCGTGCCGCGATGCGCGTCCGTGCGCGCGGGCTGAAATCCCAGCGCGGTCAAAATCTCCTCGATATCGCGGTCCGGCACGTCCGCGCCCATCACGCGCAGCAATTGCTTCCGCGAAAGCTCGATGGCGGGCGCAGCCGCCCGGCCCGGATACACGTCCACGACTCCCTCGAGAATTTCGCCGCCCGCCAGCTGCTCGATCAGCTCCGCCGCGCGCCGCGATGCCATCTCCGCCATCTCCGGATCGGCGCCGCGCTCGAATCGGTACGATGCCTCGGTCCGCAGACCCAGCGCCTTCGACGCGCGCCGCACGCTGACCGGATCGAACCACGCTGCTTCGAGCAGCAAATTGCGGCTCGCGAATCCAATCTCGCTTTCCGCGCCTCCCATCACGCCGGCAATTCCCACCGCGCGCGTGCCGTCCGCGATCACGCACATGTCTTTCGTCAGCGTGCGCTCGGCGCCATCGAGCGTGCGCATCTTTTCGCCCGCCCGCGCCCGCCGCGCCACGATTTTTCCGCCGCTCAGCTTGTCCAGATCGTAGGCGTGCATCGGCTGGGCGAGCTCGAACATCACGTAGTTCGTCACATCCACCACGTTGTTGATCGAGTTCTGCCCGATCGCTTCCAGCCGCAGCCGCAGCCACGGGGGCGAGGGCTGCACTTTCACACCGCGCATCACACGCGCCGTGAATCGCCCGCAAAGTTCCGGTGCCTCGATTTCCACGCGCGCGGCATCGCTCGCTTTTCCGCCGGATTCCTTGAATTTCGGCGCCAGCGGCCTCACCGGCAGCCGGTAAATCGCCGCCACCTCGCGGGCCAGCCCGTAATGTCCCAGGCAATCGGGACGATTCGCGGTCACTTCGACGTCCAGCACCGGCCCCGCCCCGGAGTCCTCGAGCGAATCGACCGACAGGCCCGCCAGCGAAAGCCGCGAGCGCAGCTCCGCCGCAGGCGCCCTAGCGTCCACAAATTCCTTCAGCCAGTTGTAGACGATCTTCATTTATTTCAACCGCCCGTAATACACATGCGTCTCATATTCAAACCGCACGGAATCGCTTGCAGCGTGCGAATCGAAAATCTTCCGCAAATCCGCCAGCATCGGCTCGTGATGCGGATCACCCGCCGCAGGCGCGTAGGACGAGCTGAGCAGCCTTCCGCGCAGCGCGGTAAAATCCATCATCTGCTCGTTCGGAAACGCGCGATGCCGAAATCCGCCGCCGAAAAGCTCCGTCATCCGCCGCGATTCCGGATACGTCTGGGAAACTCGCGCGTAATCGGTGCCGTAGGTCCGCAACAATTGCTCGTACTGCTCGGCGAACGGACCCAAGTCCTTCTTTCGCTCGTTCCAGATCACGGCTACCGATCCGCCCGGCCGCAGAATCCGTGCAAATTCCACGCGTGCCGCCGGCGGATTAAACCAGTGATATGCCTGCGCGGCCGTCACCAAATCGACGCCCGCATCCGACAGCGTGGTCGCTTCGGCCGTCGCCGCAACGCTGCGGAATTTCGGATACGCAGCCAGAAATTCCTCACCCGCCTCGCGCATCGCGGCGTTCGGCTCGATCCCGTAAACGGAATTCCCGTTGTCGAGAAACAGCTTGGTCAGAATTCCTGTGCCCGACCCGATGTCCGCGATCGCCGATTCAGGCGTCAATCCGCATTCATCGCGCAGCAATTCCAAGACCCCGCGCGGATATCCCGGCCGGTAGCGGACGTAATCCGCCACGCGATTCGAGAACCGCTCCTTCGGATCCGGTGCCGCCGTCATCACGGAAATTGCCGAAGAAACCGCACGTCGTTCTGCGTCAGCACGGGCAATTCGTTGATGCCGTACTTCATCATCGCCAGGCGGTCCACGCCCATGCCGAACGCAAAACCAGAAAGTTTTTCCGGGTCATACTTCACGAAGCCGTAGACCGCCGGATTCACCATTCCCGCTCCGAAAAGCTCGATCCACCCGGAAAATTTGCACACACGGCATCCGCCGCCGCCGCAGACGTGGCAGCTCGCGTCCACCTCCGCCGAAGGCTCGGTGAACGGAAAATAGCTCGGGCGCAGCCGCGTCTTCGCGTGCGGCCCCAGAAATTCGCGCACGAAATATTCCACCGTGCCTTTGAAATCGCAGAAGGTGATGTCGGTATCGACCGCCAGCCCTTCGATCTGGTGAAACATGTATCCGTGCGTCGAATCCGGATTGTCGCGGCGATAGACTTTGCCCGGCACGATGATGCGCACCGGCGGTTTTTCTTTCTCCATGGTGCGAATTTGCATCGGCGAAGTGTGCGTGCGCAGCAAATGCCCGGCGCGCGAGCCCTCAATGTAAAAAGTATCCATGTTGTCGCGCGCGGGATGGTGCTCGGGAATGTTGAGCGCCTCGAAATTGTAGTAGGGCGTCTCGATTTCCGGCCCTTCGACCACCGTGAATCCGATCGAAAGGAAAATCCGCTCGAGCTCTTCGTAGGTCTGCCGGATCAGATGCCGCGTACCGATCGCGCGCTCGACACCCGGCAGAGAAAGATCGATCTGGTCCCGGGCCGCAGCATTTTGCTCTGCCGCCGCTTCCCGCTCCTTGCGCTTGGCTTCAAGCGTCGCTTCAACATGCGCCTTGAGCTTTTGAAATTCCTGCCCAACGATGGGTTTCAGCTCTTTCGGCGCAGGTTTCAGCCAGTTTTCGCCAATCTGAGTGAGGGCTCCGGATTTTCTCCCGGTCCAGTGAGCGAGCAGCGTTGGCTGATCTCCCGGATCGGAACCGTGCTGCGCGATGTCGGCGTCGAACCGCCCGCGCACTTCGGCAAACTTCTGCGCAACCGCATCCGGCGTTGTCGCGCCAAGTTGCGTAAGCGTCTGTGTTGTGGGATCAGTCGCCATCGAGGAAATGGTTCGGTGTAGGGGCGGGTTTCAAACCCGCCCCTACGGATGATGATCTCGCCGCGACAGATCGCGGCCGCAACGCCACCTTCGCTCTAAGCAGCGGGCCGCGGCGCCGGAGCGGACTTCATATGCTCCTTTGCCGAAGTCACCAGCGCTGCAAAACCCTCTGCGTCGCGCACCGCCATATCCGCCAGGATCTTGCGGTCGATGTCGATGCCGCCGACCTTCAATCCGTGAATCAGCTGGCTGTAGGAAACGCCATTGGCCCGCGCCGCCGCCCCGATGCGCTGGATCCACAGCGTCCGGTAATCCCGCTTGCGCACGCGCCGGTCGCGATAGGTGTACCGCAGCGAGCGGTTCACCGCTTCCTTCGCCGACCGGAACAGCTTGCCCTTGGTAAGGAAAAATCCTTTCGCGTGCTTCAGCAGCTTCTTGCGCCGCGCACGACGTTTCGTACCGCGTTTGACTCGAGCCATGGTTCAGTTCTCCTCGTGCGCGCCCGAAAGGCGCCACTCATCGTTTCCGATTCCCGATTTCAATGCAATGGGTGAATCACGTCAACCAAACGGGGAGACAAACGCGGCCGTCCGCCCGCAAGTGTGCGCAGGCAGAACGACGGGTTTGTCTCGTTGAACTGCATCACTGCCCGCTTCAGACGGGACGACCGGTCGGCAGGCACCCGTTACGCTCTGCCTGACACGGAAAAAACGTCGAACCTCGAACTAGTCGAGGCCGTACGGCAGAGCAAGGCGAATATTGCGCTCGTCCGCCTTGTTCACCTGAATCTTGTTCAGCAGCCGGCGCATACGCCGCGGCTTCTTCGTGCCCAGCAAATGCCGTTTGCCGGAGCGCCAGCGCATAATCTTGCCGGTCGACGTCAGCTTGAATCGCTTGGCCGCGCCGCGATGCGTCTTCAACTTCATTTTCTTGTTCTTCTTCACAATTCCCTCTTCGATCTGAAAGCTGTCGCCCGGCTCTCAAGCGCCGGCCGCGGGTTGCGACGGTCGCGTGGGCACCGCGCCCCCGCCCTTTTTCGGCGCCAGCAGTGCCAGCAGGATGTTCGCTTCCATCCTCGGACCGAATTCCACCAGCGCGTGGTCCGTAATTTCCTTCAGCAGGCGTTCCATCTTCGCGCGTCCCACATCCTGGTGCGCCATTTCCCGGCCGCGATGGAAAATCATCGCCTTTACTTTGTGCCCTTCGCCCAGGAACCGGATGATCTGGTTCTTGCGCACCTGGAAATCATGCTCCGCCGTCGATGGCCGGAACTTCACTTCCTTTATATGCGAGCTTTTCTGGTGCCGCTTCGCTTCGTGGGCTTTCTTGCTCTGTTCGTACTGGAACTTGCCGTAGTCCACCAGTTTGCAGACCGGCGGTACGGCGTTCGGCGAAATCTCGACGACATCCAGACCGGCATCCCTCGCCGCCTTCATTGCGTCGAACAGGGACATCACGCCCAGCTGATTCCCCGCTTCATCCACCACGCGTACTTCCCGAGCGCGTATGCGTTCGTTGACCCGAAGGCCAGGAGGACCACCACGTTCCGCGATAAAACCACCTCCGGGGCGAGAAATCCAGTTGCAACGCCCGATTATCAGCCGCTCCGCGTACTAGAACACTGCCATGGAGCGACAGGCCAGAAAGTATAGCACGCTGACGGCGCTCAGCCGCAATAGCGGATGTCTTAGCCGCTCGGCGCTCAGGGATTCGGTTGGGGCACGCCGGCGCAGGCGTCCAAAGCCTTGCGCGTGGCGTTGGCCCATTTGGGAAAAGCGCGGGATTCGACGTACTCCATCACTTCGGAATCGCCGCCTCCAATCGATTCATTGAACTGGTACATGATCGGGTGCTCGTCCTCGGCGTCATCGTCGCGCGGGCGGACGAACGTGATGTTTTCAAAAGCCTTGTACTGCTCGGCCACCGCCGGACACTGCTGCGGGGTGAAATTCCAGACCCGAACCTTTAGATCCTGTTTCAGCCGATCGTAGGATCGAGCAGGATCTTTCGCGTGCAGCGCCAGGAGTTGCTGGTACAGCGGCGCGCCCTGCGCTTCGCGAAGAATCCCGCGCATCGCGCGCGGATTGTCGGTGTTCTCGATCACCACGGAGAATTCCCCCAGGTCGTTCACGCCGTCGCGATGCGCGCGCGCGGCGATAAAGTCGCCCTCCGCGTGCTTGATCGGGAAAAACTCGTCGAACGCAGCGATGAAATTCTGGTCCGCCCAGCTGTGATCGTCCGACGACTGCGGCCGCGCGGGCCCATCCAGCAGCGCCACGCCAGCGAGCAGTGCAGCGATTTGCGCGGCAGCGGAAATTTTCATCGGGCGCATCGGAATCTGGCTATTGAATCGCGTGCGTATCGACTTCCGCGCGCAGGTCCGCGATGAATTGGTCGACCGGGCGCGGGCCGAGATCGCCTTTGGCGCGGTGGCGCACGCCAACCGTGCCAGCCTCGGCCTCTCGGCCGCCGAGAACCAGCATGTAGGGAATCTTTTGCAGCTGCGCGTCGCGAATCTTGCCCTGCAGCTTCTCGTTGCGGTCGTCGAGATGGACCCGGAAGCCGGCATCCTTCATCTGCTGCCTAATCTTGCGCGCGTAATCGATGGTTTTCTCACTCAGCGGCAGCACGGAAACCTGCACCGGCGCGAGCCAAGCGGGGAACGCTCCCGCATAATGCTCGATCAGCACGCCGAAAAATCGCTCCACCGATCCCCACAGCGCCCGATGCACCATCAGGGGCCGATGCCGCTCGCCATCTTCGCCCACGTATTCAAGCTCGAATCGGCTCGGCAGATTGAAATCGAACTGCACGGTGGTGAGCTGCCACGGCCGCCCGATCGCATCGACCAGCTTCACGTCGATCTTGGGCCCGTAGAAAGCCGCTTCGCCCGGAATATATTTGTACGGCACCTTCAGGTTCTCGAGCGCCCGAGTCAGCGTGTCCTCGGCGCGTTTCCAATCCGCGGGAGTGCCGGCATAAATCTCCGGATGCGCCGAATCGCCCCCGGAAAGCTCCACCACATATTCGTTGAACCCGAAAACGCGCAGCACCTCCCATGCAAACTCGACGCAATCCTGGATTTCCTTTTCGATCTGTTCCGGAGTGCAGAAAATGTGCGCGTCGTCCTGGGTAAAGCCGCGTACGCGCATCAGCCCGTGCAGCACGCCCGACCGCTCGTAGCGATAGACGGTCCCCAGCTCCGCCAGCCGCACCGGCAGCTCGCGATAGCTGCGCAGGTGCGATTTGAAAATTAAAACGTGGCCCGGGCAGTTCATGGGCTTCAGCTGATACTCGGCTTTTTCCACTTCGACCGGACCGAACATATTTTCCCGGTAGAAATTCGCGTGGCCGCTGGTCTTCCATAGATCGAGCCGCATGATGTGTGGCGTGTAGACCATCTCGTAGCCGTGGCGAACAAGCTCGTTCTTAAGCCAATCTTCCATGACACGGCGAATCGCCGCGCCCTTCGGATGCCAGAAAATCAGCCCGGGCCCGGCCTCGTCCTGAATGCTGAAGAGATCAAGCTCCGTGCCCAGCCGCCGGTGATCGCGCCGCTTCGCTTCCTCGAGCTTGTGCAGGTATTCGTCCAGATCCTTCTGCTCCACGAAGCACGCGCCGTAAATCCGCTGCATCTGCGGATTTTTTTCGTCTCCCTTCCAGTAAGCGCCCGCCACGTTCATCAATTTGAACGCCTTGATGCGCCCGGTCGAGGGAATGTGCGGGCCACGGCAGAAATCGATGAAATTCCCGGTGGTGTAAAAAGAAACCAGCGGTTCGACGGCCTTTTCCTCCACCAGCTCGCATTTGAATTGCTGGTTCGACTTGCGGTAAAGCTCCAGCGCCTCGGGCTTCGGAATCAGCTTCCGCTCGTTCGGCACGTCGCGCGCCGCGATCTCGCGCATCTTCGCCTCGATTTTTTCGAGGTCGTCGGGAGTAAACGGCTGCTCGCGCACGAATTCGTAAAAGAATCCGGTGTCGATCGGCGGCCCGACGCCAAGTTTTACGTCGGGATAAAGCTCCAGCACCGCCGCGGCGAGCAGGTGCGCGGCGGAATGGCGGAATACCTGCACCGCGTCGGGATCCTTCGCGGTCAGGATCGAAAGTTTTACGTTGTGATCCAGCGGCTTCGATAAATCGCTCAGCTCGCCGTCAACCCGCGCGACCAGCGCGTCCTTCGCGAGCCGCGGCCCGATCTGCGCGGCCACCTGCGCAGCCGAAGTCCCGCTCGGTACCTCCCGTGTCGATCCATCCGGAAGCGTGATTCGAATGTTTTCCATGTCGTTTTTCGCGTGCCGATTACCGTAGCATGATCGGCTCGTCTTTTCATCCGCTTGTTCCTGCGTGCGATTTGACCGCCGCACCGGCAGGCCAGAAAATACTCGGCGGCGATTGGCCCGGGTGCGTGCGATACTTCCGGTGCAGTTCTGAGGAGACGACGAAATGGCGAAGAATCGATTGAAGACCGCAGCCAAGAAAATTGGCGCAGCCATCGGCAAGGCGGACCGCACCGCCCACAAAGTGGCCAAGGCCGGAGTAATGGCCAGGGGCGAGCTTGAGGACATTTCAAAGCAGGTCGACGCGCTGAAGAGGCAGCTCGTCAAAACCACCAAGAAGCTGAAGAAGGCGCTGGCCTAACGCGCCCCCCTTTGAAGCACCACGCCCGGGCGGGGTGTCTTCGTCGTCCGGGAAGGATCCTCGGCGCGGCGAATTTCAGCTCTGGCGCAGTGAGAACATCACACCATGCCAGGCTGTTTCCAGCCTAAATCGTTGAAAACAAGCGAAGGGCATCCTCGCGAAGTGACCTGCAGTCGAAATACCGGCAGCGCAGCCAAAGCGCAACGGAAGACGCCAAACCGCTGGGTTAAGGTTGCGAAATCTGGCCGTGAAACGGGTCAGCGCCAATCGTCCCAACCAGTTCATCAAGGTAGGCCGCCGAACTGACGCGATCGAGTTGCCCACGAGCCAGCGCCGCGCGGCTTTCAAAATCGATGTCATCCTGCGGCGGAAATTCCTGCTGCGCCGCACGAAACTGCTCCAGGGCGCGAACGTGCCGCAGCCAAAGCGCCCGATCGCGCTGCTGCTTGGTGCGCAGCCGCTCGGCGTACCAGTCGCTGGCAAGCAGCGCATCGCGCGTGAACATCGCGCGCACTTGCGGGTGCTCCACTCCCATTCCGTAATACGAACCGTGCGCCATGATCTCGAGCAGCGCGCGCAACGGCGGGCACGCTGCCTCGAAGCTGCCGTCCTCGAAATAATTCAGCGCCACGCGGCGCTGCGATTCCACGATCGCGTCTACTCCCGCCGCATACATCGCCGCATCCTGCAATTCCGTCCGCAACATTTCGATGGGGAACACGGAATCGGGCGTTTCGAAAATGCGGCCCAGGTAGTGATCGACGAACGCCATCGTGATGCGATAGCCCAGCCGGCTTGCCAGCACCGCGCGCCCCTGGAACGCGAAATCTTCGATCTTTTCCAGGAATCCCCCGTCGATCAGGAATCGGGGATCGCGCTCGTGCGTGCGCATGCGGCACCAGATTTCCGGCACCAGCAGGCTGACGTCGTGATCCACGCGAAAATGCGGGCCCACGTATCCGGCCGACGTAGTGAAGCCGGTGTCGCTGGTAAGAATCGCGGAGACAAGCGCGTTATTCAAGTCGACCACGGGCCACAGCGCGTTGAAGGGCCCTTTCGTCAGCGCGCCTTCGCTGCCGAAACCCGTGGTTGCGGGAGATTTTCCGGTGAGGCTCGAGATGCACTCCATGAAAAGCTCCGGCAGCTCCTGATAATGAATCGGCGCGTACACGGCGAGCGGCGGAATGCCGGCGGCCGGATCGGGCGGGCTATTCTTGCGCCCGGCGAGAACCGCGGTGACCGGGAAATGCACGGACCGGTCGGCGGGAATGTCGCGCTCCAGCCGCGCCGCAATGCGCGCAAGATAGGCGGCGCGCGGTCGGACGAGATCGGGACGCTTTTGCAGGTAGCGCGGATTCTGCGAAGGCTTGCCGTTGACCAGTCGCGGACGGGACGACGCGACGACGAACGCGTCGCCGTTGTTGGAGGATTCCTGCGATGCGAAATCCTGGAGCAGCCGCTGCATCGGTTTCGTATAACGGTCGAAATCGACCACGTGCTCGACCATCGCGTGCGCCTGCTCGCCGGTCAGCGGTTCGTAATTCGACAAAAACGTGCCGGGGCTGGCGATATCGGCTTCCGCCTGCCGGTCGACGCCGGGGTTGATCGCGTCATCGGGACGCTGGAACAGCAGCCTCTCGCAATTCGCGACCAGTTTTACGCTTTCGCCGATGGCCTCGCGGTCCAGGTCGTTCAGGCTCGCGCGCGGCAGCACGACGGAGGCCGTGATGTCGTCCTCGACCTGCACCTTTTCCGCGGGGCAGAAATCAGGGCGCAGCTTGTAAATGCGCCAGGCGCCGTCGCGATCGTGGCCCACGCGCAGGTAGTTGCTGACGAGCGGCTCGCTATCGAGCTTGAGTTCGTTGCCGAGAAAACCGTCGATGCGGTCCACGGTGAAATGCTCGCGCCAGTTGTCGCCCCACTCGGGGCGATAATAGCGCTTCACGGTGAATAGCAGCTGTCGCGTGGATTGCGGCAGGTTGCGGATCCATTCATTGTGCTCGTCGGTGTAGTGCGGTGACGTGGTGAACAGGCGAATCACCGAGCCCATGGTCCGGTCCGGGCTCAGGATTGGCCGCTTCGCACGCGCGTCAGGTGACCGGTTTTTGTAAATCGTCGAGAAGTCGCGCTCGAAGATCTCGGCGACCTTGTCCATGTCCTCGCAGTAGTCGCGAACGTAGACCGGGCCGTTCAGCAGCGCGTGCGCAATCGACTTCGAGATCTCGGATTTGCCGCCGCCGGAGACGGTAGAAGGCTTGTGACAGAGTGTACCTCGCGGCCGAGATCCCACGAGTCTCCATGCGGTACCGTATGGTTGCTTCTCGAGGTGAACACGAAAACCGGACGGCAGAACGTAAACATTTGAGGGGTGGAGAGTTAACTGAAGGTTTTCTCCGCCATGCTGCCACCGTACGAGGCCGTCGCGAAGCGTGAAAACAGAATCCTCCGGCAGGTAGAAAACGTCCCGATATCGGCGATCGACGCCATACCCTCCCGAATGGTGCTCAACGAGGTCGCCCAGCAACCCCATGGCCTGCTCGAGGGTAGCTTTCTTCAGGCTAACGGTGCGTCCGGCGTAGAACTCCGAACCGAGAACGTAGGTCGCGAAGGCGATGGCACCTCCCGCGTGCTCTTCCTCGGCGAGGCCGAAGAGGTTTGCGGCGTAGCTGATCTGCGTCTTCACTTCTTTCTTGCAGTAGCCGTAGTAGTTGTCCGCAATCACGGTGACGATCACGCCCTGTTGATCGCGAGCGCAGATTTTAAACGCCTGGCCGTCGTTGTAGGGCTCGTCGGGGTCGCTCCAGCACATGCCGTCGCGACGCTGGCGCGCGGTGGCTTCGCTGCTGTGCGGCAGGCCGAGCGCCGCTTTCTGTATGCCGACCAGATGCGGCGCCAGGATCACGCAGCCGGTATGGCCGGTCCAATGCGCCACATCCAGAGCGGCATTGTTTTCCGGCAGATGCGGATCGCCACCGTTGCCAAAAATCGATTCGACGAAATCGAGATTGCTCACCAAGCTGCCGGGCGCGAAAAACCGCGTCTCCATCGTCCGCGCGGGGTCCGATCCCGTGGCCGGGCAGACCAGCGGCCGCAGCAAGAGCGAAACGAACAGTTGCGCGGGTTCGGACTGGCCCGCGGTGAACGGCACGGTGAGAACCTCGCGCGGCGGACGCAGAGCGGCCGCGAGCAGAGCGGCGAACGTGCGCTTCGGCACAGCTTGCTTATCGGCCGGAATCGGAAAGCCGCCTTCGGCGATGTGGAAGACGCCGCGCGTGGTGCGGCGGTCGCTTGAGGGATTGTGCAGCACGCCCTGCGGCACGCGATAGGAGCGCAAGTAAGGCGACGAGAAGCAGTTCGAGTCGGGCGGCAAAGACATGGCGCGCGCCAGCCCAGGCCGGTCGAGGATGAACGTGCTGGCCGGAAGCCGCGGGACGGCCGAATCGGGGCACGCGTCGGCCAGATATGCGTCGAGAAAGGATTGGATGCGCGCGTCGGCGGGACACAGGTAGGAACCGAGACGACGTTCCTTCTCGTAATGGTTGCGCAGAAGAGGTCGCGCGATTTCGAGCAACGGCGCGTCCCCTGCGGAACTCGATGCCGGCTGCCCGAGCGCGGCAAGCTTCAACTGAAGATACTGAATCAGATCCAGATCGAGCGCAGCTTGAGGTGCGGCCATTCAACCATCCCGGCCCCCCCCGGTCACGTTGTTTTGATGCCTGTACGGTTGCCGGGATATTACCAAACTTAGGGGACGGGACGAAGCTCGGATACGGTCAGGGAATGATGACGCCGGGGAGGCCGCGGAAGTGGGTGTTGGCGGTGACGAGCTGGGCTTGGCAGACGCGGGCGGTGGCGTAGACGATGGCGTCGTTGCCATTGAGGCGATGGTCGAGGCTCACGTTCGCGGCGGCGAGCGCGACGGTTTCGTCGAGCGGGACGACGCGGCGCAGCAACGCCTGCGAGGCGAAGCGGTCCGCGAGCGGCCGACCGCGATGCTTCGCGAGATGCCGATAGACCTCGAAGATGACCACCGACGGCACGATAACCGAGGCTTCGCCCTCGAGGTAATGCCCGAAAGCCGCTGCCTTGGAATCTTCGGTCAGGTATTCGAGCCAGCCGGTCGAGTCAACGAGGTAGAGATCAGAACCGCTCCGTGTGGTCACGATAGTCGTCTTTCCATCGGAGGCCCTTGGCGATGCCACGCAGCTCCTTGATCGAGCGGCGCGGCACCAGACGCAGCACGCCGTCGAGCGCGAACATCAGTAGTTCTTGTCCCGCTTCGATGCGCAGCTCTTCGCGGAGCGCCTTGGGGATCACAACTTGAAATTTGGGAGAGACGCGGACCTTCGCTTTCTCCATTGGTGAAAACCCCCGAACATCCTATCGATTGCCATACGGTATGTCAAGATGCCGATCGATGGCCTCATCGTAATACCTCGATTTAGGTGGCATCGAGCATCGACCACAAACCGCTAATCTTAGCGCCGCAGCACCCGCCCGAAAAATGCATTCTACTTTCGTAGCAATTCAGGAAATAGCGCGATGACTAAATTTCTGTCGGCGCGTCGACATGAAAAAATTCGCAACAAAACGCTCACTCACCCATTCCTGCCGTGGAAAAATCAGCCTGGAGAACCACCGCACCCCTGCATTCGACGGGAAATGATTTCCACTACGCGCCTTCGCATCCTTTCCGAATCGACGGGGCGAAGTCGCCGAGGTGGCCGAACTCGCCGGCGCCAGTCCCTGCATCGGAGTGGGCTGCCCGACGCGAGATGCGTGTTGCAATCGCCGGCGCGGGGCATCTAAATTGACGGCGCGAGACGTACGGACTCGAAGTCGAACGGAGGCGCGACATGAAATTCCTGATCGGGTTGATCGTGGGGCTATTGATCCTGCCGCTGCTGCTTTTCTTGTACGCCATGAGCGGTCACTTCCCGGCGGCAACGTCGGATCCGCCGATACCGGGCGAAGCAGCGCTGGCCGGCGCGGCACTGGAGGCGCGAATCAAGCGTGAGGCTCCCAACCGGGACGTATCGAATTTCGCCACCTCGGAGCTGGTGAGCGCTGCAAACATTTATCAGAACAACTGCGCGGTGTGCCATGGTTTGCCGAACCAGCCGGTCCCGTCGGTGGGCCAGGGAGAGTTTCCGCGTCCGCCGCAGCTCTTCACCGTTGACGGGCGCGTGAGTGACGATCCCGCGGGCGTCACGTACTGGAAAGTGAAAAATGGAATTCGACTATCCGGCATGCCGTCGTTTGAGAAATCGCTCAGCGACATGCAAATGTGGCAGGTGACGGCGCTCGTGGCGCGTGCCGACAAATTGCCGCCGCAGGTAATGGATGCCCTGAAGCCCGGCGTGCCCGTGATCCTGGTGACGGCGGGAGCGGCGGCGCCAGGGGACAATTCGATACCGACTCCTGCGCCGGAGGCGCATTAGAGCAAACCAGGTCGTCGAGGGGCTGCGGCGGATGCTCCCGCCGAATCAGAAATCGACGTGGAGGCGAAGGCCTGGTACGGTAACGGGGCCGCGGGCCTGATTGTAGCCAGGGTTGTTGATGTGCTGGATGTCGAAGGATGCGAAGAAGCCGCGCCAAACGTGTGCGGTGTAGAAGCTTTCGAAGATTTTCTCCGGGCCGTAGGTGAGCGCGCTGTCGCCGAGCAGAAAGCCCAGGCCGCCGAGCGCCAGATAGTGCTGGTGGTCAGCGGTGATCCCATTGGCGACGAAGGCGATGCCGGCGCGATCGTTCTTACGGTGCCAGGGAGCGCCCATCGAGAAAGCGCCGAGCTCTAACTCGCGGTCGTCTTCGGTGTAGGCCCACGACTCGTTGTGGCCGTCGCTCCAGCCCAGGCGGCCGAAGACTCCGATATCGTCCGTGATCGACTGCTCGAAGTTCAAGCCGAAGCCGTAGCGGTGTCGGCCCTGGCGGCGCGTGTCGATAATGTTGGGCGTCGCGGTTTCGTGATCCAGGAATTCGGCAATCGCTTCCTTGTAATTCCCCATGCCCGCTTCGTTGAGGTAGCTCAGCAGGCGCACGGTGCCGGTGCGATGCGCGACGGGCTTGCCCGTGGCCTGTAACTCCAGGTTTTCAGCGCGCGCGCGGGCGATGTCCAGATCGAGATTGATCCCGTTGGCGATCTTCGGTTCGAGCGCGACGGCGAAACGCGCGGCGAACCAGTGATCGTCATATTCCAGCAGTACGCCGTCGGTATAGCCGCGGGTGTTGGCGGCGTAGTCGTAGGCGCCGTTGTTGTCGACCGTCCAGTTCAGGAATTGCAGATGGCTGTCCTGGCCCCACGTGTTCAGGTCGAAGAAATCGGCGAGATCGAATTTTCCGACGCGAAATTCGATGCGGCGCGCCGGCACGGAGGTAGCGAGATGAAATTCGTCACGGTCCTGGGTGACTTTTTCATCCGTGAGCGGGATGATCTGCCGGATCATCAGGCGCGCGAGGTAAGGGGTCGTTGGAAGCTGCGCGCCGGATACGGTTCGCACGGAATCGAGATTGGTGTAACCCGCGAGACCGAATGCGCGGCCGATGCCGCCGCCGGTGGCGTACTCGATGTCGCCGAAAAATTCAGTCGTCGGAGTCACCTCGAAGCCGGTGAAGACGGTGAGAACATGGGTGGTCGCGCTCTGGGCGCCGGGGGTGAGGCTGTTCGGACCGGTGTATTTCGCGGCAAACGACGGGTGCCACTGGAATACGACGTTTGCCTGGCCTGAAATCCAGTAGCCGGCGTCGTCTGGATGGGGCAGGAGGGTGAGTGAATCGTCAGAAGACGACTGGCCCGAGGACGAATCGCCAGCTGTTGGCGAGTCTGACTGATCCTGCGCGTGCGCGAGCTGCGTGTCTTGCGGAGGCGCCTGCGCGGAGTCCTGTGCGCGCACCGGCCGTGCGGCGACTGCGACCGCGAGCAGCGCAAGGATGATCCGGCTCCGCAATCGGTGAGCACGCATGACGTATATTAACCCCAGTTAACCAAGTGAGTAAACGCTAGTAAACCAGATTGAGTTCGACTGGATACGCGACAAGCAAAGCTGCACGCGCTTTACGAGGGGAATAGAAATACCGGCTTGACCACTTTTCCCGCTGCTTGATCCTCGACGGCCTGGTTGATTTTCTCGAAAGGGTATTTCGTCACTATTTTGTCGAACGGGAAACGGCCGTTCATGTAGAGATCGACCAGCTTCGGGATGAAAACGTCCGGAACGCTATCGCCCTGCACGATGCCGCGAAGGGAGATACCGCGGGACATGACCCGGGACATTTTCGGCGCTTCGGCCGGGGCGGCGCAGAACCCGAAAATCCCTTTTGCGGTGAGGGAATCGAGCGCGTGCTGATTGCTGTCGGCGCGGCCGGTGGTGTCAAAGGCGCAGCCAACGCCGCTGGGCGCAATTTTGCGAATTTCTTCGGCGACGTTCACCTGCGGATGGGCGAGAACCGTGTGCGTGGCTCCGAGGTGCTGCGCCATTTGGAGGCGCGAGGGGAGCACGTCAACGGCGATGATCGCGGAGCAGCCGCAAACTGCAGCCCCCATCACCGCGCTCAGCCCCACGGGGCCCACGCCGAAGATCGCGATCGCGCTGCCGGCGCTTGCCGCGAGCGAATTCATGACGGCTCCGGCGCCGGTTTGGACGCCGCAGCCGAGCACGCCAAGAATCTCAAGTGGGGCGTCCGTGCGCACCGGAATCGTGTTGCGCTCGCTGGTAACAGCGTAGCTGCAGAACGACGATTGCCCGAAAAAGTGTCCGTGAACTTCCGTTGCGCCGCTGTGAAATGAGCCGGGTTCGCCCGCGCGCCCATCGGTGAAGTTCAACGGCATCAGTTGATCGCAGTACGCGGGATTCCCGGCGAGGCACGTGGGGCAGGCTCCGCAGGAATCGCAGGTGAGCACCACGTGATCGCCCGGCTGGACCTTGGTGACGCGCGCCCCGACGCGCTCGACGACGCCCGCGCCTTCGTGGCCTAGCACTGCGGGCATCGGAACGCCCATGTTGCCTTCGCACGCTTTCACGTCCGTGTGGCAAAGCCCGCAGCCGGCCATGCGGACCAGGATATTTTCCGGGCCCGGCTCGCTGATATCGAGTTCTTCGATAAAGAACTCGTGCCGGCCATCGTAGGCGACCGCGGCGCGCACTTTCATTGCATGAGATCCTAGTTCCCCGCTGCCGTGGGCATCACCAGCTTGCCGACCACCGGGACAGGCAGCGCGCCCTGGTCGAGCACGACGTCGTGGAATTTCAGCATGTCGAAATTCTTTCCGGCGGCGTCCTCATACTGCTTCCGCAGCGCAAACCACTCACGAATGCCGACGTAATAGGTCGGCAACTGCGTCGAGCTGAGCTTCGCTCGCAGGAGCTTCCCGCTGGCTTCGGCCTGGGTTTGAAATGCGTCTTTGGTCATCAAGTCCATGGCCTGGTCGTCCGTCATGTTCATGGTCTGGAGTTTGACGTCGAGGATCGTATTGGCGAGCACGCGTAGGCGTATCTTACGCATCATCATGCGGAATCTCGGGTCGTTTCCCAGAAACCCCTCATCCATCATGACCTGCGCGCCGTATTCGGCCCAGCCTTCGACGTAGGCGCCATTGCCGAACAGGGCGCGGAGGAGGCGGCGGGATTCGGGCTGGATATTGTTGGCGTGCTCGGCCTGGACGTAGTGGCCCGGGATCGCTTCGTGGAGCGACAGCCACTCTAGGGTGAGGTTGTTGTACTCGCGGAGGCGCGATTCGGTGGAGGCGGCAGGGGCGGCGGGATCGATGGGCGTAACCCAGTATTCGGCTTCGGCGTGGGGCTCGAGCGGCGGGGCGCTGTGAAATCCGGCGACGGAATAGATGCCGCGCATGAACGGTGGCGTGGGGATCACTTTCAGGTTGTCGCGGTCGCTGAGCGAGACGATCTTTTTCTCACGGATGAAGGCGACGATGCCGGTGAGATCGTTCCGGATGGTCTGCTCGAGCTCGCCGGGCTCGGAATGATCCTCGGAGATTTTGTCCAGGACCTCGCCGATGATCCGGTTTTCGCGATCGCGGCCGGTAAGATCGGAATGGTCGCCGTGCGCAGGGAACATCTGCGCGTGCATGGGCAGCGCGAGGCGGAGCATTTCCACACGGAGGTCCTTCAGGTCGCGCTCGGCGTCGGCGAGCAAGGCGTCGGGCGTGATGTTCGTTTCCATTACCAGGCGGAACTTCTGGTCGTAGAGATCCTTGCCGAGGCGCCAGGTGCGTTTCGAGGGGCGCTTGCCAAGGTCGTCCTTCAGCCAGGCATTGAAATTCTTCAGCGCGGCGATGGCGGGCGGCGCGACCCGGTCGTATTCGGCTTTCAGCGGAGATCCGGCCGGCGTTTCATTGGCCAGATCGTTTTGAATCATGTCGATGTTGCCATCGTTCTCGCTGACGGCGGTGCTGATGAAGATCGGATCGGCGTCGCTGAGATACGCCTTTACCTGATCGAGCAGGCGGGGAATCTGGCGGACGCGCGAGAGAATGTGGCTCATGCGCACTTCCCGGGGCGCGTAGTCCTGCGTGAGCGGGAGAAAGAGCGCGTTGCCGATCAGCTCGACCGGGACGGTGGGGTTGTGGCGGTAGTTCTGAATCTTGTCGGATTCGAGCAGATTGAGGCCGATCTGGTCATCGATTAGCTGCCAGTCGGCAGCATCCTGCGCGTTGAGAGTGGCGAGCGGGGTCTCGGCGCGGAATCGCTGGCGCCAGCGGGCGTAGAAGGCGCGTTGCTCGTCCATCGCTTTCAGGCTCATGTCGTCGAGTTCGGCGTCAAGCTCGATTTTCTTGCCGGTCTTGGGGTCGATGTGGATGTGATACCCGGCTTGGGAGGCGCTGGTGGGAGAAAGCGCGAGACCGTCTTTCATGAATTGCTCGCTGAGCGCGGCGAATTTCTTCGAGCCAGCCGAGGCCTGCGAATCCGCGGAGCCGGTGCCGGACGGAAGCAGCACCGTCAACGAAATTACCGCGCAGAAAATGGAGAAGCCGGGCGCCTGCATGGGCGGTCCTCCTGGGACATTCGAAAACTCCTGCCGCTACGAGCGCTAACGGCGCTGAAGCGCTGCGAGCACACGCGGCGGCGTGAGCGGAAATTCGCGCATGTGCACGCCGATGGCATCAAAGAACGCGTTCGCGATCGCGCCGGCAGCGGCGGCCATCACCTCTTCGCCCGCGCCTGTCGATTTCTGGTCGAGGCGTTGGACGACGATGGGCGTGACCTCGGGACATTCCTCGAAACGCAGGATCGGGTAGGTGCTCCAGTCGAGGCTGGTGACGTTCGTCGTGTTGAACGTGACTTCCTCGTGAAGCATGCGGCTGGCGGTTTGCACGAGTTGGCCGCTGATCTGGTTTTCGATAAACGCTGGATTCACGGCGAGGCCGGCGTCGATTGCGCCATAGAGATGTTTTACGGCGACCACGCCGGTATCCTTATTCACTTCGATTTCGGCCACCGCTCCGCCGAACGACGTGAGGTGCGTGCCGAGGCCCATGCCCCGGCCGCGCGCGATTTTGGCGTCGGAAACTTTTGTGGCCGGCGGACGCGGCTCCCACTTCGCGGCTTTTGCGACGGCGTCGAGCACGCCCATCCAGCGGTCGCTCGTGATATTGCGCTTGCGGAATTCGTAGGCGTCCATGCCGCACATGCGGGCGAGTTCGTCGATGGTCTGTTCGGATGCAAATGAAAAAGAGAGATCAAGCGGGGAGCGGAGCCAGGCGCCCTTCAGATATTTCAGGCCGGGGACTTGATGGTTCACGAGGCGCACGCTTGCGATGTCGTACATGCCACCGCAGTCTGCGGGATTCACCTGCTGGGCGGCGCCGAGCCGCCATTCCGCCGGCGGAGTGCCGAGTGCTAGCTGCGTGGAGGTTTCGACGGCGCTCCAGTTATGGTGCCAGCCCTCGTATTGATAGGCGACGATTTTTCCGGAAGCGTCGGCGGCGGCGCGAATTTCGCCGACGTGGGCAGGACCGTAGTTGTCCCAACCGTGCTCGTCCCAGCGCATGAATTGCAAACGCACGGGCCCTCCGGCGAGCTGCGACAGAATCGCGGCGGCTTGCGCGACATCGTCGTAGCAACTGTGACCGTACGTGCCCGAGCCTTCGTAATACTGCACGCGAACTTTTTGCGGAGGCAGGCCGAGCACTCCGGCGACGGTGTTGCGGGTGGCGTAGACGTCCTGCGTCGAGGCAATTACGAGCGCAGAATCGGATTTCACGTCGGCGAGGGCGCCGTTGGGGCCGAAGCCGGCGTGAGCTTGATACGGCGCGTGATAGGTGCCAGCCGCTACGTGCGGCGCAGAGGAAAACGCTGCGGTCACGTCGCCGCGCTCAACGACTACGTGGTCCGTGGTTTTTTCGGCGCGCATGGCGGCGTAGAGTGCGTCGCCGCTGCCGGACAGAGTAGCGGGCATGTCCCAGGTGATTTTCAGCTGCTGGGCGGCGCGGACGGCGTCCCATTCGAGTGGGGCCACCACGCCGACGAAATCGCCCTTGCGCAGGACGCGCGCGCCGGGAATCGAAGCGATCGACGATTCGTCAAGGCTCGCGACTTTCGCGCCGGCGCCATACACACCCTGACCTCGCGGACGCACCACACGCCCATGCACCATACCGGGCAGGCGGACGTGCTGGAGGTAGACGTATTTGCCGCTGACTTTTTCCGGGATGTCGTTGCGCACGGGGCTTTTGCCGACGAGCTTGTAGTCGGCGACCGGTTTTTGCGGGGCCGTGCCTGTGAACGCGAGCTGGAACGGCTTATCGCCGACGAGCTCGCCGTAGCTGACCACGCTGCTCGCGGCTCCCCTGACGGAGACAATGCCACGCGAAACGGTGAGCTGCTCGACGGGTGCGTTCAGCTTTTTCGACGCGAGCCCGAGCAGCGCCTGGCGAGCCTCGGCTGCGGCGGTGCGGATCGCCGGGCTCCCGCGGGCGATTGACGAGCTCGAGTAGGTGCCGCCTTGATTCGGCGTGATGTTGGTATCCAGACGGATGGTGCTGACCTGGGTCATATCGAGGTCGAGTTCTTCGGCTGCGATTTGCAGCAAGGAAGTGGTTGAACCCTGGCCGAGTTCGACGTAGCCGATGTAGGCCGTTGCCGTGTTGTCGGAATGAATCGCGAGCCAGGTGTCGATTTGTTTCGGATCGGGGGGACCAGCGACTGTGCCGCGAGCGGTTGCCGCGGCTGCCTGCGCGGCGAGCGATTCGCCGGAGAGAAAGCCGCGCATGCTGAAACCGATGACCAGCGCTCCGCCCGCTTTCAGAAATTCGCGGCGCGGGAATGCCCCCAGCTGCGCGGATCGAGAAGCCGCGGCGGCTTTGCTCACCGCGAGACCTCGGTTTCCGCGGCGAGTGGTGCCGGACTTGCGTTCACGGCTGTTTCCGCGATCGCGCCAACGGGCTCGATATCGAGCACACGCGATGGGTCGATCTTCTGGGCGGCGCGGCGAATGGCTTTGATGACGCGCGGATAACTGCCGCAGCGGCAGAGGTGCCCGTTCATCGCCGTGCGAATCTGCGCTTCCGTGGGCTGAGGAGTTTTCGCCAGCAGCGCTGCCGCGGTGACGATCATTCCGTTGAAGCAATATCCGCACTGAACGGCTTGTTCTTCCATGATGGCTTCCTGCACAGGGTGCCAAGCGGGCGCGTGCACGAGTTTTCTTTGCCGCGCGTACCAGGCGGGCAATCCTTCCAGCGTGGTGACGGATTTGCCCTGGACCGCGGAAACCGGCGTGACGCAGGAGCGAATTTCCTCGCCGTTGAGGAGCACGGAACACGATCCGCATTGAGCGAGGCCGCAGCCGAAGCGTGGACCTTGCAGATGTAGCTCGTCGGACAGCACGTACAGCAAGGGCGTATCGGGCGCGGAGGAAATTTCGGTGAGGCGTTCGTTTACACGGATCTTGAGCGGGCCGTCCATGGCGCGTCCCCCCTTTGGACCGATGCGGCGACCAAAAGGTTATCACGGCGGGCGCGCGAGGGGCCACGCAGGGGCGGCTGATTTCGCCGTACGGCGCCGAAATATTCACAAGTCCTTGTGGTAGCCTAACGCCGGGAGGCGGCGACAACGTGGACATCGTGAAGGGCAACATGGGCTGGATCGAAGTGATTGTCGGGCCGATGTTTTCCGGCAAGAGCGAGGAGCTCATTCGCCGCCTGCGCCGCGCCGAAATCGGCAAGCAGCGCGTGCAGATTTTCAAACCGGTGATCGATCAGCGCTATTCGAAAAACGGGATCGTGTCGCACTCCGGGCTCGAGATTGCTTCCGAGCTGGTGAAGAGCGGGGCCGAGATTCTGGAAAAAGTGGCGCCGCGCACGGAAGTGGTGGGCATTGACGAGGCACAGTTTCTGGGTGAGAGCATCGTGGCCGATGCGTCGCATCTCGCGGAGCTGGGCAAGCGCGTGATCGTGGCCGGGCTGGATACGGATTTCATGGGGCGTCCTTTTGAGCCGATGCCTCGGCTCCTGGCGGTGGCCGAGGAAATCACCAAGCTGCTGGCGATTTGCATGCGCTGCGGAAATCCGGCGGTGCACACGCAGCGACTGGTGGCGTCGGAGGAACTGATCGTGGTGGGCGCGGGCGGGATGTATGAAGCGCGCTGCCGCCGCTGCTTCGAGCCGCAGCTGGCGCACGAGAAAATCGAAGAGGAAAAACAAGCCGTCCGACCCGCTGCCGTTGCTGCCGCGCGCGCGGCTTCCAGCTGAAATCGTGCACCCCCGGCTTCGCGAAGCAGAACTTGAGGATTTGATTTCGCTACGCGCGGGAACCTTGGAAAGGCGAATCTCCGAACGCTCCGGCGTTGACCGTGCCGGAGATCGCGTCGCCGTCGACCTGCGCGGAAAACTTGAGGGTCATGGCGATAGGCGACGTCATTTCGATCGACCAGGTGGCTTTCCTGCCGTCCACCGCGCCATTCTGAATATCTCCGCTGCCAAACATGCTGCTTTGCCTGCCCGTGAGTTTGTCCCCGGCTTCTGAAAGCGAGAGCGTGCTTTCCTGATTGCCCATCGGCGAGTTGATGATGATTTTCCAGTGGCCGGTGTAGGACATGGAGATCTCCTTGATCGCTCTCCTGCGAGGCCAGTCTTACTTCTATTTTTCGTGCTTGGCAAGCGAACGATCGAGCCGGGGCCGTCGATCGAGGGCCCGCAATGATATAAATGTGGGGTTCGCTGCTGCGAGACGGAGGCGAGTGTGAACGGACGATTCGCGGGACGCGTTGCATTCGTGGCTGGCGGCACGGGCGGACTGGGGCGGGCGGTGAGCCTCGCGTTTTTAGAAGAGGGCGCCACGGTTGCGCTAACCTATGAAAGGGTGAACGGGTTCGAAGCGTTGCGGAATGAAGCGGGCAGCGCGGCGTCGCGACTAGAGGGTTTTGCGACGGACGTGACCAGCGAAAGCTCGGTAGGCGAGCTGGTTCGAGCCATCATGGCGAAGCACGGGCGGTTGGATGCGATGGTGAATGCGGTGGGAGGATTTGCCGCCGGTGCCAATCTGTGGGAAACCGATCCGAAGGTATTCGAGCAGATGTTCGTCCTGAATTTTCGGTCTGGGTTCGTGCTGGCGCGAACCGTGGCGCCGGCCATGGTGAAGCAGGGGCATGGCGCAATCGTTAACGTAGCCTCGAAGGCCGCCGTCGACCACGCGGCTGCTTCGGCGGCCTATGCGTCGTCGAAGGCCGCGGCCGTGGCGATGATCGATTCGCTGGCTGCGGACTTGAAAGGCACGCAGGTGCGCGCGAACTCGATTCTGCCGAGTATTATTGATACGGAGGCGAACCGCAAAGCGATGCCGAGCGCGGACTTTTCGAAGTGGCCGAAGCCGCAGGAGATCGCGCGCGTTATATTGTTTCTATGCAGTGACGACGCCAAATTAATTCAGGGCGCATCGATCACCGTCTAATCGCAACCATCCAAACCGGTTTCCCTGTTGAAATTCGGGTGCGACCGAATCGATTTTTTAACATCCGATAGGGTTACTTCCTCGCGTCAAAAGTCTAGAATATTTACGGGCGGGAAACGGGGCCGGTGATGGCGAAACCAATTTTACTAAGCGTGGATGACGACTCCGACGTGCTGCGGGCGATCGAGAGGGACCTGCGGTCGAAATACGGCGCGGAATATCGCGTGATCGGCAGCGATTCGCCGCAGGGAGCCATCGACCTGCTGAAGCAGCTGAAAGTGCGCAACGACAGCGTAGCGCTGCTGCTGGCCGATCAGCGGATGCCTCATATGGATGGCGTCGCGTTCTTGCAGGAGGGCATGAGGATATTCCCCGATGCGAAGCGCGCGCTGCTGACCGCTTACGCGGATACGAATGCCGCGATCAGCGCGATCAATCAGGCGAACATCAATTATTTTTTCATGAAGCCCTGGGATCCGCCGGCCGAGCATCTTTATCCGCAGCTCGACGATCTGCTGGATGACTGGCAGGCATCGTACAAACCTTCGTTTGAGGGAATTCGCGTGCTGGGGACGCGCTGGTCGCCGAAATCCTACGAGCTTCGCGATTTTCTGGCGCGGAATCGCGTGCCGTATCAGTGGATCGACGTGGAACTTTCGGCCAACGACGCGGAGACGAAGCAGCTGCTGGATGTGCTGGGACCTGAGGCTGCGAGCCTGCCCGTCGTTTTGTTTCCGGATGGGACGAAACTTCTGGAGAGCGTTCCGGCGGAGGTGGCGCAAAAAGTCGGGCTGCGGACGCGAGCGCAGACTGATTTCTACGATCTCGCGATTGTCGGCGGAGGGCCGGCTGGGTTGGCTGCGGCGGTGTACGGGGCTTCCGAGGGGCTTCACACCGTGATGATCGAGCGCGAGGCGCCCGGCGGGCAGGCGGGCATGAGTTCGCGGATCGAAAATTATCTGGGATTTCCGACAGGGCTGAGCGGCGGCGATCTGGCGCGGCGAGCGGTGGTGCAGGCGAAGCGATTCGGCGTAGAGATTCTGGCGCCGCAGGAAGCTACGGGAGTGCGGGCGGAAGGGCCGTATCGATTTATGAAGCTGGCGGATGGCACGGAGCTTTCCTGCCACGCACTGATGATTGCGACCGGCGTGCAGTGGCGGCGGCTGGAGGCTCCGGGAATCGACCGGCTGCAGGGCGCGGGGGTTTATTACGGAGGGGGCTCGACGGAGGCGCTTTCTTGCCAGGGTGAGGTCGTTTACGTGATCGGCGGGGCGAATTCGGCGGGCCAGGCGGCGATGAATTTCGCGAAATATGCCGAGCGTGTGGTGATTGTAGTGCGCGGGGCTTCGCTATCGAGTTCGATGTCGCAGTATTTGATCGACCAGGTCAAGGAGATGGGGAATATCCAGATCTGGCCGAACGCAAGCGTGGCCGAGGCGCACGGGGATACGCATCTGGAGGAGATTTCGTTCCTTTGCTCGGACACGGGCAAGCTGGAACGCGTGCCGGCGAGCGCGATGTTTATTTTCATCGGAGCGATGCCACGGACGGACTGGTTGGGTGATCTGGTCGAGCGGGACAAATATGGATTTATTCTTACCGGGCCGGATTTGATCCGCGAGGGGCAGCGTCCGAAGGGTTGGAGTCTGGAACGGGATCCTTTTCTGCTGGAAACGAACGTACCGGGCATTTTTGCGGTTGGCGATGTGCGGCACGGATCGGTGAAGCGGGTGGCCTCGGGCGTGGGTGAAGGGTCCGTGGCCGTGCAGTTCATTCATCAATATTTGAGCAAGGTTTAAATGACCGAACATTCCGAACTTCTTGGCGTACCGGTGTTCGCCGGGCTGCCGGACGATCAGATTACGTGGTTCATCGCCCACGCCCAAGAGCTGGCGCTGAAGGCGGGCGAGACGTATTTTCGCGAGGGCGACCCGGCGGACGCGATGTTCGTGATCCTGGACGGGCAGATTCAGATTCGCGGCGACATCGGCGGTGAAACGGTCGTCTTCTTGCTAGTGCCCGGCAATGTGACGGGCGTTCTGCCGTTTTCACGGATGCAGCAGTTCACCGTGGGCGCTCGCGCGGTTACCGACGCTCGGGTTTTGCGCTTCCCCTCGTCGAATTTTCCGGAGCTGATCCAGAAAATGCCGGAGCTGACGCAGCGCCTCGTCGGCTTGATGTCGGATCGAATCCGCGAAACCACACGGCGCGAGCAGCAGCGCGACCGACTTGTTTCTCTTGGAAAACTCTCCGCGGGGCTGGCGCACGAGCTGAACAATCCGGCGTCCGCAGCCAAGCGCGCGGCCAGCCAACTGCGCGAAGTGTTGATTAAAATGCGCGATGCCAGCCACGAGCTTGGCAAGCGCGCGCTCAGGCCTGAGCAGAAAGCGGAAATTCTGAAGCTCGAGGCGCAGTTCGCGCAGAACGACAATGTGCCGCCCCCGGATCCGCTGGCGATGAGCGATCTGGAGGCCCAGATCGATTCTCTGCTGCGAAGCCACGGGCAGAACGACCTGTGGCAGATGGCGGCCGATCTGGCGCATCGAAACATCCGGCCGGAAGCGCTGGAATCGTTGTTTGCGACTCTGGACAAGGAAACGGCGCGTGCGGCGCTGGTGCGCATCGCCGCGTCGGTCGAAGTGGCAACTTTGCTGAACGAAATCGAGAGCGGCACGTCGAGAATTTCGGACCTGGTGCGTGCGATCAAGGAATACACGTACATGGACCAGACGCCGCTGCAAAATGTGGATATCGTGAAGAGCCTGGAAACGACGCTGACGATCCTGAACCACAAGTTGAAGCACGGCGTCACCGTGAAGCGCGATTACGAGAAAATTCCGCTGCTGGTGAATTCGTTCGGCAGCGAATTGAATCAGGTGTGGACCAATATCATCGCCAACGCAATCGAGGCGATGCACGGCGAGGGCGAGCTGCGAGTAAAGACCTACCGCCAGGACAATTGCGTGGTGGTGGAAATCGCCGACAACGGCCCGGGAATCCCGCCCGATGTGCTGCCGCATATCTTCGAACCATTTTTCACGACGAAAGGAGTCGGCGAAGGGACCGGTCTGGGGCTTGATACCGTGCAGCGCATCGTGAAAAAACATCGTGGCGACGTACAGGTCGAGTCAGAACCCGGAGACACACGATTTCAGGTGTGGCTGCCGGTGTCCGACGCCGCGAAATGAAGTCGCCAGGCCTGAACGCTGCTCGTCTCCATCGGAAAATACCGCGAACGAAGCGTCACATCCCCAGCATGTTGAACTGAAGCTTGTGGTAGCCATGCTCGCGCGCCCAGAGATCGAGCGGAATGGTGGCAAGCTCGTCCACCACGGGAACGGCGAGGCCGGTTTTTGTCAGGTCGACGCTCTTGAGATAGGCGTGGCAGGTGTCGCAGACGTCCACGCGAACGTGTGCGATTTCCGGCGACGAATAGAAGGCCAGTTGCGGTTCCCTTTCTTCGCCACACGCGGGACAGTAGAGCCTTCGAAACGCCCACTCGTGCGCGCAGAGCATGCAGATCAGCGCTTTTTTCGCGCCGTCGCCTTCGCGGCGCAGCACGCCGACGATCGGTTTGCCTCCGCATAAGGGGCAAGTAAAGGGCGTTCCATCTGGGGTTGTCGGTCCGCGCCGGTCGGCCAGATATTCGGCGTAGGGCTGCAGGAAAATCCAGGCCAGTAAGCGCTCCGAATTTCCCGATTCGCCGTTCGCATCGACCGATTCCATGTCCGTGTGCCAAAACCCTGCGAGGATTTCCTCCCAGACCGGCGGGCCCCCGCGCGCCAAATCGGCGGCCGCCTCGGCGAGTGGCTCCGGCGCAATTTCACCGATCAGCGAGAGGAATCGAGAAAACTTTGGAAGGATGAGCTTCAGATCCAGTTCCTCGCGCAAAGGGCGGTCCCCTGAAAATCGGGGGCGACTCGCGGAGAGTTGGTGAAGCTCAGTATAGAGAGACTGCTGAAACTTGGCGATGCGAAGGTAGAAGCTCAAACCTTCCGCCGCGAAAGGGAATAGACCTGCTAGCTCATTCGCGCGGTGGATGCGACGGTCCCACTGCGAAGTGGTCATCTCGGGAGCTGCGCATTGTTTTTGACCTGCTCGTACCACTTGCGGTGGAAAGTCCAGGCCCACGCGCGGGTGACGGTGCCGTGAATCATCGAGCCGAAGCTGCCTTCTTCGAGGATCGTGCTCATGTACACGTGGATCAGAAAAAGGCCGATGGTGATCATGGCCACGCTGGCATGGATCAAAATCGCCAGATACCGCAGATAGCGGAGGCTCCAGGGCAGGGCCTCCGTGTACCAGAGACTGACTCCGGAGAGCAGAAGCAGGATCACGCTGTAGAACATTCCCCAGAAGAACAGTTTCTGCCCGAAGTTGAATCGTCCCTGAGGCGGGAGCTTGTCGTCCCGGTTTTCGATGTACTCCGGCATCGCCTTGGCCCAGGCGCGATCGTCAGCGTCCACCTGCATGTCGCGGCGCCATTCGCCGAAGGTCCAAAACAGCGACACAGCGAAGGCGAGTCCTACCCACGGATGCCAGAATCGGGCGATAGGACCGCCACCGAATACGATGGCGAGCCAGAATAGATATGGCGACCAGAACGCCAGGCCCGTCAACATTAAATAGATGTAAGTTAGCGCGCCGATCCAGTGGTTGATGCGCTCGCCGAGAGAATAGCGAACGATCAACTCCCCTTCGCGATGGCCGGCATGGGCTTGCGGCACGGCCTGTGTGCTCATGTCCGCCTCCCGTTTTCATCCGGCGGAATCGATTCTTCCTTCTTCGGGCCGAATCGCAAGTAGTGCGCCGCAAGTCCGACCATCCCAGCGACCATCGCCAAATTACCGATCCACTTCAGCGGGCCCTTCCACAGTCGTACCGAGATGGGAACGTGCGGATCTTTCGGCAAGCCACCATAAAGCTCGGGATTCTTGGCGTCGTGCAGCACGTAAATGACGTGCGTGCCGCCCACTCCCGGAGGGTCGTACACGCCCGCGTCCGGAAATCCGGAGTTCTCGCGAAGCTGCTCGGCTCGCGTTTCGGCCAGCTCCACCATTTCGATTTTCGTGCCGAAATGCAGGCACCCCGTGGGGCAGGCCTTAATACAGGCCGGTTCGAGGCCCTGCGAAACGCGGTCGTTGCACAGCGTGCATTTGAAGACTTTACGTGCTGTGGGGCTGAACTTTGGGATGTTGAAGGGACAGCCTGTCATGCAATAGCCGCAGCCAATGCAGTGGTCTTCCTGGAAATCCACGATGCCGTTGGCGTATTGCACGATGGCGCCGTCGGCGGGACACGCAGCCAGACATCCGGGATCGGCGCAGTGCATGCACTGATCCTTGCGCATCAACAGCTGCATGGTGCCGTCTTCGCGCTCGTGTTCGTTGAATTTGATCAGGTTCCAGTAGTTCCACGCCGTTTCGGGCATGGTCTGGTAGCTGTTGTCGAAGGTCGTTTCGCTGAAGGAGTAGCCGTTCCATTCGAGGCACGCGACTTCGCATGCTTTGCACCCGATGCAGGTGGTCGTGTCGACCAGCTTGCAGACGCGGAATTCGCGATTGAGCCCGTCTCCCGGAACGCTTCCGGCGTGTCCAGAGATCCTGACGATTTCTGTGGCGGCCTGACTCATCGTCGTCTCCTCACGCCTTTTCGACTTTCACCAAGAAGCCCTTGGATTCCGGAGTGTGCGCATTGGGATCGGTGACCGCCGGCGTCAACAGATTGGCGGGCGTGCGGGCGTCTCTGTCAGCGTCTTCCTGGATGCCCCGGAAGCCTTGATGAATCGGCAAGCCGATCTGATAGACCTTCTTGCCGTCGATCATCATGGGCTTGATGCGCTTGGTGACGAAGGCTTTCGCCATATACGTGCCACGAGCGCTCGTCACTTTGATCATCTCCGCGCCGCGAATGCCTTTTTCTTCGGCGAGCTCGACGGGAATTTCGACAAACGGCTCGGGGATCAGCTGCACGTTCATCGGATTGTTTTTCGTCCAATAATGATAGTGCTCGGTGAGCCGGTAGGTCGTGCAGACGATGCTGTACTCCTCCGGCGTTCCGAATTTGTCGAAGGGCGTCTTGAATTTCTTGACCAGCGGATTATTCGGCTGATTCGGGTGGAACAGATTCTGAACCGGGCTTTCGACCGGCTCGTAGTGTTCCGGGAACGGTCCATCGGCCATGACCCCAATCGGAACGAAGAGCCGGCCGACGCCTTCTGGATTCATGATAAATGGGCCCATGTGATCCTTGGGATCAGAATCGGGCTTGAAGTCGGGGACGTCGTTGCCAGCCCATTTCTTCGTGCTTTCATTCCACCAAACCTGCTTGCGATCCGGATCCCAGGGCTTGCCTTCGGGCGTGCACGACGCGCGGTTATAAAGGACGCGACGATTCGCTGGCCATGACCAGGAAAAGTTGGGAAAGACTCCGAGGCCGGAGGGATCTTCGGTGCCGCGCTTCTGGATTTGGGCGCCGGCTTCAGTCCACATGCCGGAATAGATCCAGTTGCCGCACATCGTAGTTCCGTCGTCTTTAAGCCACGCGAAACCGGGCAGCTGTTGTCCAGCCTTGATCACTTGTTTCGTGGCCGGGTCCTCGAGATCGGCCAGAGCCTTTCCGTTCAGCTCCATGGCTACTTGCGCGAGCGAAGGGCGGGCAGAGTCGGCATAGGCCCAAGAGCAGTTCAGGATCGGATCAGGGAATTTCCCGCCTTCTTTCTTATAGAGGTCGCGAACATTGAGAAAAATCTGGGCGATGATGTCCTGATCGAGACGCGCGTCGCCCGGCGGTGGCACCGCAGCGTATTTCCAGGTGACCCAGCGGGCGGAGTTGGTCATGCTGCCATCTTTTTCGGCGAAGCCGGCGCAGGGCAGCCGGTAGACGGTGGTATTGATGTTTTTCTGTTCGTCGGGGGAAATGCCGGGCGCGCGCCAGAACTCGCTGGTTTCATCCTGGTATATCTCGCCAACCACCAGCCAATCTGCTTTTTTCAGCGCGTTGATGTTCTTGTTCGTGTCCGGGCCGATCATGACGCCGTTCATGCCGAACGCCATCATGCCCTTGACCTTGCCGTTATACATGTCGTCCCAAATGTGGGTCCACGAATAGTCGCGGTCGGCTTTCGGCAGGTAGTCGAACGCGAATCCGTTGTCTTTCGTCGCTGCGTCGCCGTACATCGCTTTCATGAAAGAGACAAAGAACTTCGGCGTGTTCGAATAGTAGTTGAACGAATCCCACGATGAAGGTTTCGAGGACGTGGGCGTGATGCGCTTCAAATACGCGGCGACATCGGGGTCCGTCGGCAAGGGAATCTTCAAATATCCCGGGAGGCTGTCGTACAGTCCGGCCATGTCCGTGGCGCCCTGAATATTCGAATGACCGCGCAGCGCGTTCACTCCTCCGCCGGCGCGTCCGATGTTGCCAAGTAAGAGTTGGATCATCGCCGCGGTTCGGATGATTTGCGAGCCGAACGTGTGCTGCGTCCAGCCGACGGCGTAGATGATTGTGGCGGCCTTCTTCATGTCCCCGTCCTTGCGGACAGAGGTGAAGAGGTCATACGCCTTCAAAAGCTGCGCCTGCGGAATTCCCGTAACGCGTTCGACGATTTCTGGCGTGTAGCGCGAATATTGCTGGCGGAGCAGCTGGAAAACGCTGCGCGGATGCTGGAGCGTCAGATCGTAGGCGACGTTCGGCGGCAGTCCGGGAGCAGGCGGAGCTGCAGCGCCCGGGGCGGCGTTTGGATGTGGCGCGTCGCCGAGAGCCGCGGACGTATGCGCCGCCCCTTGGCTGCCCTTTCCAGCCACGTCGCCGCCTTGCTCGTAGTTCCATGTCGAATTGTCATACTTGCCTCCCGCCGCGTCGAATCCGGAAAAGAGGCCGTCCTCGGGCAGCTTGAAGCCTTCCTTCACGACGAAGGCAGCATTCGTGTAATTAACGAGATAGTCTTTCGCGATGCGATTGTTCTCGATCGCGTAGCGGATCAGGCCGCCGAGGAAAGCGATGTCCGTACCGGCGCGGATCTGGCAGAAAAGATCGGCGGTCGCGGACGTGCGGGTGAACCGGGGATCGACCGAAATCAGCTTGGCGTTCCGGTTGCGCTTGGCCTCCATCGCCCACTTGAAGCCGCAGGGATGGTTTTCGGCCGGATTGCCGCCCATGATCAACATCATGTCGGTGTTCTTGATGTCGATCCAGCCGTTGGTCATGGCCCCGCGTCCGAATGTTGGTCCCAAACTTGAGACCGTGGGGCCGTGTCAAACACGGGCTTGGTTTTCTAAATACACCAAGCCCAGACTCCTCATCGCTTTGACGACGAGATAATTGAACTCATTTGTGTCCGTGCATCCGCCGATGAAGGAAATTCCCTCGCAACGGTTTACCGTGTGGCCGGCAGCGTCTTTTTCAACGAAGCTCTCGTCGCGCGTTTTCTTCGTCCAGCGCGCGATCTCGTTCAGCGCGTCATCCCAGGAAATGTCTTCCCAATCGGTCGCTGCGGGCCTGCGGACCTGCGGTTTGACGAGCCGCCGCGGGTTGAGCATGTCCTGCTCGAGCGACGAGCCTTTCGGACAGAGCGTGCCGCGGTTCGTCGGATGGTCGGGGTCGCCTTCAACGTGAATCACCTGCGGCGTGACGTTTTTCGCGCGGTCACCGAGCGTGTAGATCAGAACGCCGCACCCGACCGCGCAGTAGGGGCACGTGGAACGCGTTTCCGTGGCGCGCGCGATTTTCAGTTCTTTCAGTTCGGCGTAGGCGGGCTTGAGGTCGAATCCGAATACGGTGGCGGCTACTCCGCCGACCGCCGCGATCTTGAAGAAATCCCTGCGCGAAGTCTGGGTCATGGGCGTGCCTCCGTGCAACGCGGCAGCGGCTGGTTTCTTGTATGACTTTGAGGATTCCTTTGTCAATACATAAAGGAGTTAGGGCCGCGATTTATCCGGCTCGAGCATTTCGACGTTCGCGTTCAGGGCACAGTCGGCCCGACCCGTGCAAGGACACAATCGGACGCGACATCGCAACTGCTAGATGGGAAGGGCTTTTCAATTCATCGTTCATGCGATTTTCACATGGCTGAAATGTAGTCCGCGCGATCGCGGAATCGCGCAGATTCGGGGTTCGCCAAGCTGAGCCTGCGTTAGGAGCCGCGAATGTCCATCGCCCTGGTGCTACGGGAGGAGCCGAGTGTAGAGATATATCGGAACCAGAGAAGCGGCAACGCCCAGCAAGAAGCCGCCCATATGCAAGCGCGGATGGATGGCTCGCGCGTAGCGGATGCTGGAGGTGAGAAAAACAACGTTCGACAGGACGGCGAATGCGATTCCCGCCACGCCGGCAATTTCCGCGTAGAACGCGTTCCAGCTCCACCCGGCGGTGCGAAGGGTCAGGAAAGCGAGAGCGGCGGATCCCAGGGCCACAATCGCCGAGGTGGCGACGGCGTAGCCGCTCGCAAAACCCACATTGGCGTGCAGCAAAAGGAGCAAGAAGGCGATGGCATATTCGACGAGAACGATCAGGGCTACGATCATGCGGTAGCGCAGGTCGGTTTGACCAAACAGGTGAGTTCCGGCAAAGAAAACCGCCGGCACGACTGCGTTCGCAATCGCGGCAATCACCAGCGCGACGCACAGGAAATGACGGGGCGGACGGGGAGTCGCGACCCCCTGAGCAAGACCAGCTGAGATGTCTGAGGACATGAGACGAATCGGCGGATTATACCAGCCTTTCCTCGCTTTACCTCGGTCGCCATGAAACTGAGCTTCGATCGATCCGCAACCCTTCCTGCCTAGAATCTGCTTTCCCGGCTGTCTCGGAATCGTTGCGAACTCGCTGGCCGATCGGTGATGTGCGCGAAGTCCCGCACCGAGAACAACTGTTTTGGGACGGAACTACTGTGTGGGTGGGACCGTAGGCTCGCGCAGTGGCAAGTCCACCGTCATAGGCGGATGATCCGAGATACGATCCTCAACAGATTCGTTGAGCTCGCGCATGGTCTTTGGGAAATGTGGCGCGAAAAAGTAGCCCGGGTCCTTGAGACAGGGATCTTGAACGAATGGTTTGACGAAAAACCAATCGAGTTTGAAGCGGCCGACCACCCCGCCATAGTCGCGAGCAAACGAGTACGTCGGCACGAAGCCCTTGCCGGCGCGCTCGTTGCTGTCCGCCAGCGTCCGGCTTTTTCCGTTGCGTGTCCGCTCCGGTTCGCCGCGGAAATCGAAGGCGCCGTCGTCGGCAAAGCGAAACTTCTCCACAGCCTTGAACAAGCCGCTTTCACGATTGTCCCAGAGGATCGGCAGATTGAACGCCGTCGGATCATTGTAGCCGTGGAAATAATGCACGGGGAAAACCGCGTGCTTGTAAATTCCGAGCGGATTGAAGTAGGAAACCGTTTGGGCGGCCCAAAATTGATAATCCGTCACGCGGCTCATGATTTCGTTGCGTACCGAAGTGGGTGTGTTGTTTTTGCCCGTGGTGTTCAGGTCTCCGGCCAGCACGAGGGGGTTGGCGTTCCGCTTGATATCGGCCAGCAGCGCCTGCATTTGCTTGCGCCGGCACGCGGGGGTGCACCTATTCTCCAGATGAGTGGCCACAATCGTCGCTTGTCCTGTTGGCGAATCAGGAATCGCCACGGCTGCGATCAGCGCCATCCGTCCGCCGTGGCGAATCTCACGCTGGATGCGCTCCTTGAACAGGCGATGGGCCGCCCATCGCTTGCCCTTTTCGAGTTTGGCGGCTTCTTTCGATTCTTTTCCGTACCAGTCGTAGCATACGGGCAGGCGCAGGATACGTGCGTTCTGAATCGGATAGCGGCTCAGAATCGCCGTGCCATGCAGACCGCGGTAGAGCCGACGGTCGACGCGCAAATCTTCCTGCAGACGTGCGTCCCGGTGCGCGTCCGGAAGGTCGACCTGCTCGGTGCCCAGAGCGAAGACCGGATCAACTTCGACAAACTCCACGCCGAAGGCGTAGTTCATGCGCATGGCGACGGCGAGTTCCCGCGTGACATCGCGATATTCGGTACGCTTCATGCCCCAGTCAGCTTCGTTGAGCACGATGACGTCGGCGTTCTGTAGATCCTTCAGCTGCGACTCGATCAGTTCCCGGCGAGCGGCGCTGACGCGAGACCGATTCGACGCCATGCGCTCGAATTCGTTCGCATCCGTCAGAGCGGCCCGGATCAGCTCGAAATTCAGGCCGCGTTCGATGTTCCACGAAGCCACTCGCAGGACCGGGCCAAGCTTTTCGACCGAGGGGCGGTGCGGCTCGACGCCCGCGGCGGCCGCGTCATTGTTGACGAAGGGCGTGGTGAGAAGATTGTCCAGCCGGGCGCCGAGTGGTCCGTCAGGCTTGGCCGTCGACGAAAGCGTGACCAGCTCGTCGAACGAGAGCAGCCGCGGATCCTCGGACCCGACATCGCCGGAGTGCGCAGCTTGCAGCTGCGCGGGTGCCCCGAGAGTAGATATCGAAAGCAGCAGCCCGAGTGCTATTGTTTGTCTCATTTCATTTTTCCTTATCAGGCCGCTTGCGGTGCGCGCACTCGTCCACGTGCCGGCGACTTTCGCCCCAACCAGGCAAAGACACCGCGCACGAGGAAGACGTTGACCAGGATCGAAATCAGTGACGCGGCAATCACGGTGCTGAAGACGTTTTCGCCCACCATCCCCGCCGAACGCGCGACCTGAACCACCACGAACGAAAGCTCGCCGATCTGCGTGAGCCCGGCAGCCACCGTGACGGCCGTCGACAGGGGATACCGGAAAAGCCGGATGACGGCCGTCCACACCAGGAATTTGCCGACCACGATGAGCAGCAGCATCAGCCCGAGCAGTGGGAGGTTACGGAAGAGCACGTGTGGATCGATCAACGTGCCCAGAGAAACGAAGAAAAGCGCTACGAACGCGTCACGCAGCGGCACGAGCTGGGTATGTGCGTCGTGGAGGTCTTCCAGACCGCTGATGGACAGACCGGCGAGGAATGCGCCCAGCGCAACCGAGAAGCCGACGGCCTGCGCCAGTGCCGCTGTCCCAAGACAGACCGCGATAGCAACCAGCAGCAAAAGTTCCGAATTGCAGGTCAACTTAACGCGCCGCAAAAGGCGGGGAATAACCTTGATCGCCAGGAATACCAGCGGAACCAGCAGCAGGAGCGCCTTGCCAAGAGTCCACGCCGCCTTCAGCAAACTGCCTTCTCCGGAATCGCCTGCACAGGCGGGAAGGACGACCGTCATACAGATGACCGCGAGATCCTCGACCAGCGTGACACCGATCATCACGCGGCCGTGGGTCTTGTTCAGGTTTCCGGAGTCGGTGAGCAGTCGCGCCAGCACCATCGTGCTGGCGACCGAGACTGCCGCTCCAACTACCAGTCCTTGCATCGCGCTCCATCCCGCCAGTTTTCCCGTAGCGATCGCGACGCCCAACATCAGCAATATCCCGATCGGGCCGCCGACCAGTGCCACCCATTTCACCTGCAACAGATCCGGGATCGAGAATTCGACGCCGATGGAGAACATCAGCAGAACCACGCCGACTTCGGCAAATACCTCGAAGGTGTGGAGATCGGAAAGGTGCGGGCCGGGTGTAAACGGGCTAATGGCGATCCCTCCCAGAACGAATCCCAAGATCAGAGGAAGCCGCAATTTCCAAGCTGCCAGGCCGCCGCCGACCGCCGCCAGAAATATGTACGTCAGATCGCGAAACAGGAGCGCATTCGGTTCCATTTGTTATCTCCGGGACCCCGGTGTCAGATGTCTTGCAATACTCGCACTGTCGAAAAAAGGCCCGTCCGGTAGGGTGTTGCCGAACGGGCCCTGCGCGATCCATCACGCACGCACAGCCTTGCGAACCGCTCCCATTCCAAACGACCCTGCCACAGCCAGGGTGCCCAGCAGTCCCGCCAACGGCAGGAACGTGCCGGTCTTAGGAAGGGTTGACGCGGGTTCTTCATTGCTAGCCACCAGCGTCGGCGCTGCTTGCGACGCGGGCTCAAGAATCAACAACACGCCCATTTCGCGCGGCGTCGCAGGAGGAGCAGGCAACTGGCTGACAACGGTCTTGCTCCGCTCGATCACGGTGTGCTCGTCGTCGGTAACGATCGTGGCCTGCAGCTTCATTCCCTTTCGCAGGTCGAAAACCGTCTTCTTTTTGCCGCCGACGGTGATCTTCGCGTGGCTGGGAATCGTGTAGGACTGGTTCTTGCCTTCTGGCAGCGTCAAAATGACCGTCGACGCGGGCGCGTTCACGTGCCACACCGTGCCCTGGAGCGTACGGATCGAGGTGACGTAGCGAGGAGAAGTGGATGTGGTGATCGTTTGCGTCAGCTTCGTTCCGGGCACTAATTCGTGCACGGACACGTCGCTGCCATTGACTGTGAAGGTGTCGCTCTCGGGCACCACGAGGTGCTCGACCTGGCCGTCTTGGAGTTTGAGGACGAGATCGTGGCCCTCGACGTAGACGACTTCCGCGTTCCGCACCTCGGTGTCGTACGAGGTTTCACCGTGACGGACCGTTGTGGTGGTGGTGTCCTGCGCGTGAACCTGGGACGGAAAGATTCCGAAAGCCACCGTCGCGAAAGCGAATGTGGCGGCGATTCGGCCCATCCAACGTGACGTTCTATTCAGACTGCTCATGGTTCCTCCTTGTGGAACTGCTGGTTGCTGATAGCGGGCTGAGTGCTGAGTTTTCAGATCCGCTTTTTATCTCCCGAGTGAGGGAAGCCGTGACGATGTAGCGCTTTGGCGCGCTTCCGACAAAATAAAATGGATAACACGTGACCAGGGTGACCAACGGAACCGGACCGGGGCGCAGGACATCGACGTTGTTCGGCGTGACGATCTGAATCCGGTCGACAACATACGTGTCGGTTCCTTTGAGCGTTTTCAGCTCGATGGCATCGCCCGCGGCCACATCCTTGAGTCCGCGAAAAAACCCGTCTCGATGCCCGGCGATGCCTATGTTCCCTTGCTCTCCCGGCCGCGCTGTCCCCGCGATCCGCCCCACGCCGCGGTTGAGCGTCACATCGTCCGTGCCATCGAGGACAGGCGCCTCGAGGTGGATTTTCGAGATGCGCAGGACCCCCAGCGGCGCGCCCGATTGCGCAGCGAGGCTGTCGCGGTAAGCCTGGAAGCGGCGCTGATCCCAAAGCCTGAAATCGACTTCGGGGGATTCCATCCCGGACCCAGAATCCGCCGCCTGCGGCAAAACCTGTTCCTCCGCGTCGTTCTGGCTGGTGGCTACGGTCGACTCCAGAGCAGCGAACTTCCTCAGCTCGGCGCGTGAACTCAGGAAGCTGTCGATTCGAACCGCTGCGTAAACGCCGACCAGAAGAACGCCGGACGCGAGCAACAGCCTCTCTGTCCATATCCAAACCGTCCCCCTGCGCTTCGGCGCTACGCCATTACGGCTCGGCGGCTCGACTTGGCCTTCCATCGGTTTCTTGAGCGTCCACATGAGCCCTTTACTCCTCGCGATCAGATCCGGGGCAAATATCAAGCGGCCGGCAGCAAGTGAAGCCGGCGCGTGTTGCGAGCCTGACGAAATGTTTTCGGATTCAACGATTCACGGAGCGCCGCCTGGGCCTGATTGAGCCGCGATTTAGCGGCGGTTACGGTGAGCCCCATCTTCGCGGCGGTTTCTTGGACCGAGTGCTCGCCCAGCTTTTGCAGCTCGATGGCTTGCCGAATCGACGGGCGCAACGCACGAATCGCTTGGCGTAGAATTTCCGCGCGCTCGCGCCGGGCGACCTGCGTCTCCGGGTCCGGAGCGCCGTCGGGCAGAACCGCGACTTCCCGATCGCCGTCAGCGCCGCGATCGTCCAGGGACAGTGCGAGCGCGGTCCGACTCTTTCGCACGATCATCAGCGCCGCATTGATCGCGATGCGCGTCAGCCAGGTTGAGAAGCGGGACCTCTCGTCGAAAGCGTGAATGTTGGCGAAGGCGCTCAGGAATGAGTCCTGCAGAGCGTCCTCGGCATCCTCGCGATTCCGGGTGATGCGGTATGTGGTTTTGAGAATTCCTTTCGAGTAAGCCCGCCAGAGCTCATCGAAGGCCGCGGATTCCCCGCGCTTCGCCTCGGCCACTAACCTCGCTTCGTCGAGGCGTTGGAGCTGGAGCTGGACCTCGACATCGTTGCCCGCCGATCCCTTCTCATTGACCCGGATTGCATTCGCGAAAGCCATGGGAAGCCTCCTCAGACCGCATGTGAATTGCACTGGCTGATCTTCGACAGCGCGAAGAAATGCAATCGCGCGACCATCTGGAAAGATTGAATCGGCGGGACTTGTGATGAAATATGCGGCTGAACTTTTCAGAAATGCCGAACGATCAGAAATGCAAATCGATCGCACAGCAGGGGTGCAGGAGGGAAACGATCGATCGCAGGAAACCAGGAGGGAGGGCCGACCATGTCCGACAATGGGACCCGTGCAGAAAATGCGAAACGGGTCCCCGGTGGAATGGAACGCTCCACTCCGCCAAGGACCCGTTCACGAGGGGTTACTTCGCATTCACCCACACGCTGTCCGCCGAGTTCAGCTCCACACCCGCGACTTCGGTGCTCAGCTTCACATACAGCGGCGCAGGCTTCGTACCCGGCGCGGCATGGAACTCGAGCAAATACTGATTGTCGAGGGTCCGCCGCAAGGTATCCAGATACGGCTGGAAGCTCACTGCGTTCTGGGTCCCCATGTAGAACGACTCGCCGCCGGTTTGCTCCGACAGCATGGCCATGCCGTTCTGCCCGTTGGTGATTTCCCAGTAGTTGTCCGCCAAGCGGCCAACGCCTCGCGTGAAGATGGTGTGAATGGTCGTGCCCGTGCGCTGCGCGACCTGGCTGGCCGAATCCACATCGGGGCTGATGTTGCTCAGGCCGCCGTGCTTCGGTCCGCCACGGAAACGATCGATACCGTCCGTAATCATCACCACTTGCCGGCGGTTCGCATCGGCTGGCCAGCGCTTCATCAAGTCGATCACGGAAAGGTACGGGCTTCCGTAAGCGCCGCTGGAAGCGAGGGGAATTCTCAGTGCCTTGGCGGCCTTCTCGTGGTCGGTCGTAAAATTCTGCGCGATCTGCACCCCTCCGTTGCGCATGTAGCCGACACCCACCAAAGCGTTCGGCTCCTGCGAATTGATGAACGAACGCAGATCGTCGAATTGCGACGCCACGCTGTGATCGGCCGCGTCGTCGATCAGAATGAACAGGTCGAGTCCGGCGCGTCCATCGCGAGCCGGCGTCCAACCCGTCACTTGCAGGCGTTTGTTGCCCTGGCGCACGACTATGTCTTCCTTCGTCACTTCCGGCATGCGTTTGTTGTCATCCAGCGCGCGCAGCGTCACCGTCATTTGCACGGGAACGGTGGTCTGCGCAGGCGTGGTCGCCGCGATTGCTTTTTCCTGGGCCAGCACGGGGAAGGCCCCCCAAAGCGTTAGCGCGGCCAAGAGCAACGGCAATTTCTTGATCAGATAGTTTTTTCGCATCACTTCCTCCTTGTTGAGATGTGCACTCGGCTTTACGCCGCGACGTTGAATGGAATTGCAACCGTCGGGCCAACTTGATTCGTTGAATGTGGAGGAGTTGCGGCGCAAAAAGACGCCGACGATTTCAGAAATGCCGACCGGTCAGAAATGTGAGTGCACGGAGGCTGGCATTTTCGCTGCGCCGGAGCATTCGCGGGAAATAGAAGGGGACAAAATCCAGAATCCGGCCAGCTCCCAGGAGAAAAGAAACCGCGCGGTCGATGGCGGGGAAGCCGAGATGGCTTTCGGGTGTGCGCCGGCGATTTCTTAGCTCGCAGCGCGCGTCGCTTTGAACCGGCTCTTGCTGATTTGCAGATTAGCGATTTTCGAATCCAAAGTCTGGCGAGGAATTCCGAGTTTCGCGGCCGCTCCCGACGGACCCGCGATGCGTCCTTGGCTTTCAGCCAGCGCAGCTTCGATGATCTCTCGTTCGCGGTCGGCCAGCGTGGCGCCAAGCGGTGCCACCATTCCTGGGCGCGATGCATCGCGCCTCAACCAGGTCGGATCGATCCAGAACGTCTCGCCCTCGCAGCGAATCACAGCGCGCTCGATCACGTTCTGCAGTTCGCGGATATTTCCGGGCCAGGCGTAGGACTGAAGCATCTCGATCGTGCCCATGCGAACCGTGCTGAATGATTTGCCCGTCTTCGCGGCATACCGCTCGACGAGATGCTCCAGGAGCAGCGGAATATCTCCGAGTCGGTCCCGCAGCGGAGGTACCTCGATTGGGAAAACATTCAGCCGGTAAAACATGTCCTGCCGGAATGTGCCCGCATTCACGGCGGCATTCAGATCTCGATTGGTGGCCGCGATGATGCGAACGTCCACCGAAATCGGCTGGCTGCTTCCCACGCGCTCGAATTCCCGCTCCTGAATCACGCGCAACAACGCGATCTGCGTCTCCATGGGCAGCTCGCCGATCTCGTCGAGGAAAATCGTCCCGCCGTGAGCCGCCTCAAAGCGCCCTTGGCGCCGCTGAAGAGCTCCCGTGAACGCGCCTCGCTCGTGCCCGAAAAGCTCCGAAGCAATCAGCGACGCGGGAATCGCGGCGCAGTTCACGCGAATGAACGGGCGCGATGAACGATTCGACCGCTGATGAATCGCACGAGCAATCAGTTCCTTCCCCGTTCCGGTCTCGCCCAGAATCAGAACCGTCGCATCGGTAGGCGCTACCAGATTCACTTCCTCGAGCACCGACTTCAGCAGCCCGCTTTCCCCCACGATCACATCCCCGGCGGACGATTGTCCGTGCACGAGCCCCGTCCCGTGAAACGTCGCCCCAGCCCCGCTTTTCCCGCCAAACGTGTACGTCGAAACCATAGCCAGCCTCCTTACAACATTCTTCGTGGATTGTTGTCGGTTCGATTCTTTGCCAGCGCCGCGTGGATTTCCCGCAACAGCGCGTCGCTGCGCACAGGCTTGTTCAAAAATCCCGCCGCTCCGGATCTCATAACCAGATCGCGAAGCGAAGCATCGCCGTGCGCGGTGACGAAAATGATGGGTACCAGGCTATCGGCGTCCGCCAGCCGCTTCTGCAACTCAAGGCCGCTCATCCCCGGCAGCCGGACATCGAGGATCAGACAGGCCGTCTCCCGCTGAGTGGCGGATTCGAGGAACTCTTCCGCCGTGGCGAAGGTGTTGGTGGCGAAGCCTGCGGCCTTCATGACGCTTCCGAGCGCCTCCCGAAGGGGCTCATCGTCGTCTACGATGGCGATGACGCCGGTCTTTGTGGGTGCCTGGGTCACTTGATTTCACCTGGTCCGTCGCTCGGGGAAATGTCCCTCAAGCGAGCACAGACTACATTTTCGGGAAATCGGAAGCTATCCTGCTTTAGGAGGAGATCGGTCCTTACTTCCGTGGGCTGGATTTGAGCCTTTCGGCCATGCGGACGAGGTGGGCGAGGGATTCGGCTTGGGTTTTCTCCATTACGTGCGCGCGGTGAGTCTTGACGGTGAGCTCGCTGGTTCCCAATTCGTCCGCGATTTGCTTGTTCAGAAGGCCGGCCACGACCAGGTCCAGCACCTCCTTTTCGCGAGGCGTCAAAGAGTCGAACCGCGAGCGAATTTGGGCTAGCTCGGAGCGCTCCTTGCGAAGCCCGCGGTCGCTGGCAATCGCTTTCTGGACGGCGTCCAGCAGGTCCTGCCCCCGCACCGGCTTGGTCAGAAACTCGTGCGCACCTTCTTTCATAGCGCGCACGGACATCGGAATGTCTCCATGGCCGGTAATGAAGATGATGGGGATTTGGATGTTCGATTCGATCAACTTCACTTGAAGATCGAGGCCGCTCAAGCCGGGCATTCGTACGTCGAGCACCAAACAGCACGGCGCATCCGGGCGTTTCGCAGCAAGAAAATCCTGCGCCGAAGCGAACGTTTCGACGCGCAAGCCTACCGACTTGATGAGGCTTTGCAACCCGTCGCGGATCAGCCGTTCGTCATCGATGACGAATACGATCGGTTCGGGGTCTTTCATCGGGAAGGGACGTCGGCGCTCGGCATCGTGTATTGAAATGTGGCTCCATGCGAGCCATTTGGCTCCGCCCACAGCTTGCCGCCGTGAGCCTCGATGATGGACCGGCTGGTGGGAAGCCCCATCCCGATACCTTTCGCGCGCGTGGTAAAAAACGGCTCAAATAGCCGCGCCATCACCTCGGGGCTGAGTCCGATCCCGGAGTCCTCGACGCTAACATGTATTTGACCGCCATCCTGCAATTTCGATCGGACCACGAGCTGCCGCGGCCGGTCCGCCACACCGCTCATCGCCTCGATTCCATTCATCAGCAAATTCAAGGTCACCTGCTGCAACTGAATGGCGTCTCCCAGCACGGCAGGCAGGTCGGGCGCGAGCTCTGCGATAACCGAAACGTTATTTCTGAACGCCTGGCCGTCGGCCAGGGCGATCGCTTCCTGGATGGTCTCGTTGATTCGAACCTGCGCTCTTTCCGGAGTGGCTTTGCTGATGAGAGAGCGAATCCGGACGATCACTTCCGACGCCCGCGTCGCTCCTTGAATCGTGCGCTCTGCTGCGGCGCGCGCTTCGGAAAGATTCGGATCCTGCCGCGAAAGCCACGCGACGCACGCATCCGCATTGGCGACGACGGCGGCCAAAGGCTGGTTCACCTCGTGGGCAATCGATGATGTGAGCCCGCCAATCGTGGTGATTCGCACGACTCGAGCCAGTTCGGTCCTGGTGACCTGAAGAGCCGCTTCCGTGCGCTTCTGCTCCTCGATTTGGTGGAGCAGAGCCTCGTTCGTGCTCTTCAGCTCAGCGGTTCGTTCCGCGACTCGGACTTCGAGTTCATCGCGGGCGCGCTTCAATGAATCCTCTGTTTGCCTTCTCCAAGCGATCAGCCAATTCGCGATCAACGCGCAGGCTACGAATGAAAGAAAAAACGGGATATCTTCCGGCTTAATGCTGAATGAGCGAAACGGCGGAATGAAGTAGTACACGACGGCCAGCGTGCTCAGTCCGACCGCAACCCACCCGGGACCTTTGCCGCAATACCACGTGCTGGTAATCACGGCGACCGGGAACAGCAGCCAGAACGGATTTCCCAGGCGGACTTGAAGCACCAGCGACAGGTAGGTCGCCGTGAGCACGAGCACGACGGCGAAAATGTAGAGAGACAGTGTTCGCAGCTTGGATGGCGCGGCGTGGGTGGCTGGCATTTCCGAACACGGGTCCTGAACGGGACGCAAGTTTTATACTACGAGCGCCGATCGCTTAGCCAGTGCGCCGGAAGCGGTGGGACCGTCTCGAGCTGGGATTGAGCGGCTCCTGTCCGAATCAACGGTCAGGAGCCGCCCCTGCGACTCAGTTCGCTGCGCCGGAATCCGACGCTGCTTCCTGCTCCACTTCCTTTTCCGTCTGATCCGCTTCCTGCTCCTGCTTGTGCAGGTCTGCGGCAGCCGTCGGATCGGGTGTGGCCATGCCTTCGGCAATCGCTCGCGGGTTCGCCGCAGGAGCCGGAGGCAAGCCGTCCTTGCCCTGCTTGTCCGATAGGATCTTCAGCCCCGCGTCGACCTGTTCGCGAAGATGATTCTCCATGTCGATCAGGTCCGTGAGCTCAACTCTCACGGTCGACCCGATCGCGCAATCGGAATTCTTGCTGGCCAGAACCTGAACGGCGACCGTGTTGTCGTCATCCGGGACATCCTCGATGCGCTTGATCACGTCGCTCGATGTGAGCGAGCACGTGTCGCCGTCTTCGTCTGCCTCCACCACGGAAGATGCAACGAACACCCGGTGATTCGGATCGAGCGCCGGCGGAATTTCATCTCCCGAGCCCGTGCTCGACGCCGATGTGGCGCTTTTCTGCTGGTCCGCGATCACCGCTTTCACTTCGTCGGCGATCATCTGCTTCACGGCCGGCGTCAGCACGGCCGGCTGATCGGCTTTGGCCTGGCCGGCGGGACGGTATGCAGCCAGAACAACGCCTGCCGCATTGCCGTCAGGTTGAAAGCTGTACGGATCGGCCTCATACGCGAGCCGCAGGTTTTCCGCGAGCAGGTAATCCGTGAGCCAGAGCGAAGCGTACGGATACACCGGATACGGTGCGAAATAATATCCATACGGCCTGTACCACGGGCTGCCGTACCAGCCCCAGCTGTAATAAACCGGCCTCGGCCACGGATTGAACACCCATCCGTAATACGCCGGCGCGTAGTAGTAGGGCGGTACGTACACGAAGTAGGGCCTGCCGTGATAGTGATACCCGCGATAGACGTGCACGTAGCTGACTCCGCCAATCACATACGTCCGCTGGAGATACGGGCGGCCGCCGCGGTCAAGCGGACGTTCCACATAACCTCCGCGACGCCCGATGGAAACCACTCGGCTCCGATCGGCGCGCACGGTTTC
>Ga0210391_10000218_pt1 | contig 67036 bp, 64 predicted proteins | sample IncBWC12OmetaG_FD_160573 | JGI IMG/M metagenome (GOLD analysis project Ga0210391, IMG submission 160573) | Forest soil microbial communities from Barre Woods Harvard Forest LTER site, Petersham, Massachusetts, United States - Inc-BW-C-12-O ...
CGCAGCTCGGTGAGGATCCCGGCTTTTTCGCAGGCGCGCTTGAAACGGCGCAGGGCCGCATCGAAATACTCGTTCTCACGAACACGAACGCTCGGCATTGGAACCTCAAGTCCTTGATCTACCGGCGATTTTGCCGGCGTCGTAGCAGGATCGGGCTGGCGATTCTAAAGATCCGTGCCGCAAAAGGCAAAGATTTCCCGGGGGTTCCGCCTCTAAACTTGCCGCCGTGAAAATCCTAGGTCTCGAATCCTCCTGTGACGAAAGCGCCGCTGCCGTGCTCGACAGCGACCAGGGCCTGCTGGCGCACGCCGTATTCAGCCAGATCGAGCTGCACCGCCTCTACGGGGGCGTGGTGCCGGAGCTGGCCGCGCGTGACCATATCCGGCGCCTGTTGCCGCTGTTGCGGGGGGTACTGGCCGATGCCGGGATTGCAGCGCAGCAGCTGGATGGCATCGCCTACACCGCGGGACCCGGCCTGGTCGGGGCGTTGCTGACCGGAGCCGCCCTGGGCCGCTCGCTCGCGTTCGCCTTGGGGATACCCGCACTCGGTGTCCATCACCTGGAAGGGCATCTGCTGGCGCCGCTGCTGGAGCCCGATCCGCCGCCGTTCCCGCACATCGCCTTGCTGGTCTCCGGCGGCCACACCATGCTCATCGAGGTGCAGGGCATCGGTGCCTACCGCCTGCTCGGTCAGACGCGGGATGATGCGGCGGGCGAGGCCTTCGACAAGACCGCGAAGCTGCTGGGTCTGCCCTATCCGGGGGGGCCGGAACTGGCTCGCATTGCCGCCGCGGGCCGGGCCGGGGCGTTCGTGTTCCCGCGACCCATGCTCGACCGGCCGGGCCTGGAATTCAGTTTCTCGGGTCTGAAGACTGCCGTCATGCATGCCGTTCGCGACCGTGTGCTCGATGACGCCCTGCGCGCCGATGTGGCGCGCGGCGTGCAGGAGGCCATTGTCGAGTGCCTGTGTGTGAAGGCGTTGCGGGCGCTCGAGGCAACCGATTGTGAGGTGCTGACGGTCAGCGGCGGTGTCGGTGCCAACCTGCAGCTGCGCGAAACGCTGTCGCGGCTGCTGGCCGCGCGCGGCGGCCGGGCCTACTATCCGCGGCCCGAATTCTGTACCGACAATGCGGCGATGATCGCCGTGGCGGGTCTGGCGCGGCTGCGCGCCGGCCAGCATGATGATCTGGCGATTGGCGCCCACGCGCAGTGGGCGCTGGATTCGCTGCCCGCCCTCTAGGAACCAGGAAAAATGAATGCAACAACCGACCGGGTGTTTCTGCGTGAGTTGGGCGTCGAATGCATCATCGGCTTTCTCGAGTGGGAGCGGCTGGTCAAGCAGACGGTGTACCTGGACATCGAGGCGCCGATCGACTGCCGCAGGGCAGCGCGTCACGATGAGGTCGCCGATACGCTCGACTACAAACGCCTGTCGAAACTCGTGATCGCCTTCGTGGGTGCCTCCGAGTTCAAGCTGGTCGAGACCCTCGCCGATCGCACCGCGAAGCTCATTCTCCAGGAGTTCGACATTCCGTGGATCAAGGTGACGGTCAACAAGCGTGGCGCCATCCGCGCGGCGCGCGATGTCGGCGTCAGCATCGAGCGCACCCGCGCCGACCTGGACTGAGATGGCCCGGGTTTACGTCGCCGCCGGCAGCAATGTCGATCCGCTCACGCATCTGGCGCGGGCGCAAACCGAACTCGCGCGCCGCTTCGGCCCATTGAGCGTCTCGCCGTGGTATCGCAACGCCGCCGTCGGTTTCGCGGGCGAGGACTTCATCAATTTCGTGTTCGGCTTCGACACGGCGCTCAGCGTGCATGAAGTGCGGGCGCAACTGCGCGAGGTCGAGGCCCTGTGCGGCCGTCCGCCGAATGCGCCCAAATGGGCGGCACGCACCATGGATCTGGACATCCTGCTGTATGCGAATCTGGTTCTGGATGAGCCGCAGTTGCAACTGCCGCGCCCGGATCTGCTGCTGCGGCCCTACATGCTGGGGCCGCTGGCGGATATCGCCCCCGACCTGCCTCACCCCACCGCGGGTCGCAGCATTGCGCAGCTGTGGGCCGGATTTGATGCCGCCGCCCACGAGATGATCGCCGTGCGGCCCGCCGCGACGGTGAGTCCGTGCGCCTAGCCGGTCAGGCTGCGGCCGCCGTCCACCGCCAGGATCTGGCCGGTGACGTAGGGCGCCATGGCGGCGAAGTACAGCGCCGCCTTGCCGATGTCCTGCGGATCGCCCGAGCGCTTGAGCAGGGTCTTGTCGATGATCTCGGCCTGCATGGCGACATCGACATCGGCGGGAAACATCACCGGCCCCGGAGCGATGCCGTTGACGCGGACGTCGGGTGCGAGTTCCCGCGCCAGCGACTTCGTCAGCATGATCAGCGCGGCTTTGGCGCTGCTGTAGGTGGGATAGCCCTTCAGCGGCTTGATGCCGTGGATATCGACCATGTTCAGGATCAATCCGCGCCGGCGCCGCAGCTCCGGCGCAACGGCCTGGGCGAGAAACAGCGGCGCGCGGAAGTTGGTGCCGAACAGATCATCGAACTGGGCGAGCGTGATCGCGCCGATCGGCGTCGCGTAGAAGGACGAGGCGTTGTTGATGAGAATGTCCAGCCGGCCAAAGCCGCGCGTGGCGGCGACGGCAAGCTCCGGGAGGCGCGCCACATCCAGCAGGTCCGCCTGCACCGCGATCGCGGATTCCGGGCGGGCCGCGTTGAATGCCGCGATCAAAGCCGCGGCCTCCTGCGTCGACTTCAGATGATGGATCACCACGTTTGCGCCCTGCGCGTGCAGTGCCCGTGCGATGGCGGCACCCAGCCGGCGCGCACCGCCGGTGATCAATGCCGTCTGTCCGGCCAGGGGCTGCGCGTCTGCCTGTGTCATAGGTCCTTATTATGACTCTGCCAGCGCTGAATGCGGAGGAAGCGGCGCATTCCGCCGCGCTGCTGCAACGAATCACGCAATACATTGACGCGGCGGGAGGTTGCATCGATTTCGCGACCTTCATGAACCTGGCGCTGTATGCCCCGGGACTGGGGTACTACAGCGCCGGCAGCACCAAGATCGGCGGTGCCGGAGACTTCACCACGGCGCCGGAAGTGTCGGTACTGTTCGCGCGCTGCGTGGCGCGCCAGTGCGCGCAGATCCTCGCCGCCGCCCCCGGCGGCAGCATCCTGGAACTGGGCGCCGGTACCGGCAGCATGGCCGCCACCATCCTGACGGAACTGGCGGACGCGGGGGCACTGCCGGTGCAGTACGACATCCTGGAGGTCAGTGCGGACCTCGCCGAACGCCAGCGGCAGCGGCTCGCGGCATTGCCGGCTGACCTGCGTGCGCGCGTTCGCTGGCTGCGAGAGCTGCCGGCGGTGCCCATGACGGGTGTCATTCTGGCCAACGAGGTGCTGGACGCATTACCGTGTCGGCGGTTCGTCATGCACGGGCCGCGGGTCGAAGAACTTGGCGTGACGCACACGGTGGAGGGCCCATTGGCCTGGGCGCGACGACCCGCCGATGCGGCGTTGACCGCGGCGGTTCAGGCGTTGAACACCGGGCTTGCGACGCCGCTGCCACCCGGCTACACCTCGGAGCTGTGCCTGCTGGCCGATCCGTGGGTGGCGAGCCTCGCGGCCTGCCTTGCGCGCGGCGCCATGCTGCTGTTTGATTACGGCCTGCCGCGTGCGCAGTACTACCATCCGGATCGCGCCTCCGGAACGCTCACCTGTCATTTCAAACATCGCGCGCATTTTGATCCGTTGATTCATGTGGGTGTGCAGGACATCAGCGCCTGGGTGGACTTCACGCGCGTGGCGCTGGCCGGACAGGCGGCGGGGCTCGAAGTGCTCGGCTTTGCGACGCAGGCCGGATTTCTGCTGGGCACGGGCATTGATGATCTGCTGGCGCAGGCCGCCGGCGCCATCGAGCAGGCGCGGCTCGCGGGTGAGGCGCGGCGCTTGCTGATGCCCGGTGAGATGGGCGAGGCCTTCAAGTTGCTGGCGCTGGGTCGGGGCATCGACGCGCCGCTCGATGCCTTCAAGCATCAGGATCTGCGCGACTCGCTGCCGTAAGGTCGCGCAGCCGCGTGACCGCCGCCAGCCGCCGCCGCTGCAGGGCCGCGCCGATCTGCGGACCGGCGAGTCCCTCGCGATCTTCCGCGGTGAGATTGACCGCGGCGGCTGCGGCATGCGCCTCGCGCAGATAGTCCGCCTGCGGATAAGACCTCGATTCCAGGCCCGCGCGGCCGCGCGCGTCGCACTCGCAGGCCAGCAGCAGTTCGGCGAAACGCTCCGGGCGCCGGAAGGCATCGGTTTCGGCAAACAGTTTCATGAGCGTCTCGGCCCGCAGCGACAGGGCCCGATGCACTAGGGTGTGGTGGCGCGAGGTGAGCAGGGCGAGTTCCCGGCACTCGTTCGGCGCGCGCAGGCGCTGTGACAACTGCTCGATGGGCGCGAGTCCCAGCTCTTCGTGATGGTGATGACTGGGCCACTGGTCCTTGGGAGTCAGCGCCTTGCCCAGATCGTGCGCCAGCACCGCATAGCGCACTGCGAGCGATGCCTGTTGCCGGGCCGCGATCCCGAGCGCCAGCATGACATGGACAAAGGTGTCGATTTCCGGATGCCATTTCGCGGGCTGGGGCACGCCGTGCAGCGCGGCCAGTTCGGGCATCAGCACGGCCAGCGCGCCACATTCCCGCAGAATCTCAAAGAACACTTCCGGATGCGGTTCGAGCAGCGCGCGCGCGGTCTCCCGCCACACCCGTTCGGGCGTGAGCGCCGCGATCTCCCCGCTGGCCGTCATGCGCGCCATGAGTGCCGCGGTCTCCGGGGCGATGCGAAACCCCTGCTCGGCAAAGCGCGCCGCGAAGCGCGCGACGCGCAGCACGCGCACCGGGTCCTCGACGAACGCTTCCGACACATGGCGCAGCAGGCGCGCCGCAAGATCGCGCTGACCTCCGTAGGGATCCACGATGTTGCCGGCGGCGTCTTCGGCCATGGCGTTGATGGTGAGGTCGCGCCGTTTCAGGTCCTCCTCCAGGGTGACGTCCGGTGAGAACACCGTGGTGAACCCGTGGTAGCCGGGGGCGACCTTGCGTTCCTGGCGCGCGAGCGCATATTCCTCTTTGGACTTCGGGTGCAGGAAGACCGGGAAGTCCTTGCCGACGGCACTGTAGCCCTGCGCGGTGAGCTCGGCAGGCGTCGCACCGACGACCACCCAGTCGCGCTCGCCCACAGCGCGGCCGAGAAGTCGGTCACGAACCGCACCGCCTACCAAGTACACTTGCATCGACTCATGTTAACCGAGAGTCGCAAGCTCCTGACGATCACGCTGCTGCTGGGTGCCGCAAGCATCCTGCCCGGCTGCGGCAGCCTGTACCTGCTGCAGGCCGCGCGCGGGCAGGCGCAGATCCTCGTGGACCGGCGTCCCATCAAAGAGGTCGTGGCGGATCCGAAGACGGCGCCGACGGTGCGCGATACCCTGGCCGAGGTCAGCGCGGCCCGCGACTTCGCCAGTCAGACCCTGGGCCTGCCGGACAATCGCAGCTATCGGCTGTATGCCGACATCGGACGCCCCTACGTGGTGTGGAATGTGGTTGCCGCACCGGAGTTTTCAGTGCGGCCGAAGGTGTGGTGCTTCCCGATCGCCGGGTGCGTCACCTACCGCGGCTATTTCCGCCAGAAATCCGCCCAGGCCTATGCCGCGAAGCTCGCGAGCCAGGGCTACGACACGGTCGTTGGCGGTGTGCCGGCCTATTCGACCCTGGGGCATTTTGATGACCCGGTCCTCAACACCATGCTGCCGTATGGCCGCGACGAACTCGCGGCCATCATTTTTCACGAGCTCGCCCACCAGCTCATCTATGTACCGGGTGACTCGGCCTTCAACGAAGCGTTTGCCAGCACGGTGGAGGAAACCGGACTGGCGCGCTGGCTGACCGTGAAGGGGCGACCCGCCGACATTGAGCGGTTCCATCGCAGCGAGTCGCAGGCCCGGGAATACTCAGTCCTGCTGGGCCAGGCGCGCCTGGATCTGGCACGCCTGTATGCCTCGAAGCTGCCACCGGATGCGATGCGCGCCGCCAAGCAGGCGCGCCTGGCCGTCCTGGCTGGGGCGATTCGCGCGACCGAGAAGCGTCTCGGGGCACCGTCAGGTTATGGCCCGTGGCTGGCCACGGGACTCAACAACGCGCAACTGGCCTCCGTTGCGACTTACGACGATTGCATGCCGGGATTCCAGCGGCTGCTGGCCCAACAGGACGGCGATCTGCCGCGTTTCTATGCGGCCGTGCGCAGCCTTGCAAAGCAGCCGGCGGCTGCCCGAGCTGCGCAGGTGTGCGCGGTTCACTGAATCGGAATGAGCACGGTGGACTTGCCGCGCTGTACTTCGATGACCAGCGTCGCCAGGCCCGCGCTGCGCTCGCGCAGTTGTTGCAGGTTGGCCACCGGGGACTGATTGACGGCGACGATCAGGTCGTCGCTGCGAATGCCGGCCGCGGCGGCGGGGCTGCCACTGTCGACATTGCGCACCATGACACCGCCGCCACCCGCGGCTTCCGCCAGCATCGCCCCCTCGAAGGCCGGGTTGATCTCCCCCGGCACGACCGGTGCGGCGGCGGCGACTTCAGGCGGCTGGGTAATGACCGCCTGGACATGCCGTGGCCGGCCATCGCGCAGCAGTCCGATATCCACGGTATCGCCCACCCGCAGCAGCCCCACGGCGTTGCGTACGTCCGCGGGCACCATCACGGTCGCGCGGTTGAGGGAAACGATGATATCGCCGCTGTGAAGACCCGCCTGCTCGGCCGGTGAACCCAGCAGCACCTGGGTGACCAGCGCGCCCTCGGCACCACTCAAGCCCAGTGCCTGCGCGATGTCGGGGCTCACCGGGTAGGTGTCGACGCCGAGCAGACCACGCTTCACGGAACCGAATTGCACCAGCTGGTCGGTAATGCTGCGGACCATGTCGACCGGGATGGCGAAGCCGATGCCGATATTGCCACCTGAGCGGGCCAGAATGGCGGTGGCGAGGCCCACCAGTTCGCCCCGCAGGTTGACCAGCGCGCCACCGGAATTACCCGGATTGATCGCGGCATCGGTCTGGATGAAATCCTCGAAGCCGTCCTGATCGAGACTGCTGCGACCGAGGCCGCTGACAATGCCCGAGGTCACCGAATTGCGCAGCCCGAAAGGATTGCCGATGGCGACGACAAAGTCCCCGACTTCCAGCTTCGATGAGTCGCCCAGGGTGATCTGCGTGAGCTTGAGGGGCCGCACCCTGAGCACGGCGATGTCCGTGGGCTCATCGATACCGACTACTTCGGCTTTCAGGTCGCGACCGTCCGCCAGCGTCACCGTGATTTCGCTGGCGTTCTCGATCACATGAGCGTTGGTGAGGATGTAACCCTTGCGGGCATCGAGGATGACACCGGACCCGGCGCTCTGGAACTGCGGTGAGTGCCCGCCGCGCGCCTGGGGAACATCGAAGAAGCGATTGAATGCCGGGTCGGCGAGCAGCGGATTCGCCGGACTGCTCTCGCTGATGGAGCCGCGAGTCGCGACGTTGACGACGGCCGGTGCAACGCGCCGGATCATCGGTGCCAAAGACGGCAAGGGGGCATCGTCCGCCGGATTGGCCGGCGCGGCGGTGGTCGCTGGCGCGATCGGTGGGGGCAGTGCGGCACGCGCCGCCGGACCTGCCAGGACTGTCAGTGCCGCCAGCGCGATCTCACTGCTCGCCACGCCTTTCATCAGTTGCGATGATCCTAAAGAGAAGATGCCCGGCATTGTAGCCCGGGCAGCTGCTCGACAGGTCGGCGGCGCACGCGGGGTGAGCGCGCGCGCAGCCTCAGGTCAGAGCGCCCGATTAGGCAGCTTCGACCTTGATACGACGGACTTCGGGCTTCGCCTGCTTGGGAATCGAGAGCTCGAGCACGCCGTTCACATGGGTTGCCTTGATTGCATCGGTCTGCGCGGCCTCCGGCAGCGTGAAGCGACGCACGAAGTTGCCGGCCACGCGCTCGACGCGCTGGTAGCCGCCTTCGGTCTTCTCTGCAGCGGCTTTGCGCTCGCCCTTGATCGTGAGCACGCCAGCGTCGGCGGTCACTTCAATGTCATCCGGACTTACGCCCGGCAGATCGGCGCGCACGACGTAGCGCTCGGTCTCTTCATGCACATCAACGGAAGGAATCCAGGCCACATTGCGGGCCTGATAGCGAACAAAAGTCATATTGGTCTCCAAAAATGGATCGCGATAACCGCGAATGACACCGATCTATGGCTCGCGGTCCGGCTTTCAAGGGCCAAGGGCCCGGGCAGCAGCGATTAACGGCCGCAAACCATGTTGAAACCCTGTGGGCAAGCTGTGCGGCAGCTGCGTACAGTCTGTGGGCACCCTGGCACAACATCTTGGGCTGCGCCGTAAATGAATTTTTTGCCTGTTAGGCCCGTTTTGGCGAGTCCATCGCAGCCAATTATTCTGTAACTCGTTGTTTTGGCAACACTAAATAATCCAAAAAACATGGCCCAGCGATTCTTGACGGTTATGTTGCACGTCTTTAATCTCGGCCGCTCGACACAAGATCTTGTGTCGCTCCTCTGGGGATGCGGAGCGTCTCGAATACAATGAATACGCTTGTGAAAATTGAACCGCGCGAGATCGATACCGTTCCGTTCCAGGAAGCTTCCCTGGACATCTGGGACAAGAAATACCGGCTCACCGCGAAGGATGGATCGCCCATCGACAAGTCGATGGACGACACCTATAAACGCGTGGCGCGGGCACTCGCGGATGTCGAGCTGCCCGAAGCGCGCGAGCAGTGGAATGAACGCTTTCTATGGGCGCTGCGGCGCGGTGCGATCCCGGCGGGGCGCGTCACCTCCAATGCCGGTGCGCTTGAGCACAAGCCCGCCACGTCGACCATCAACTGCACCGTATCCGGCACCATCCGCGATTCGATGGATGACATCCTCAACAAGGTGCACGAGGCCGGCCTCACCTTGAAGGCGGGCTGCGGCATCGGCTACGAGCACTCGACCCTGCGGCCGCGCGGCGCCTATGTGTCGGGGGCGGGCGCCTATACGTCCGGCCCGCTGTCCTTCATGGATATCTTCGACAAGATGTGTTTCACCGTGTCCTCGGCCGGCGGCCGCCGCGGCGCGCAGATGGGCACGTTCGATGTCGGGCATCCGGATGTCCTGGAGTTCGTGCGCGCCAAGCGCGAGAACGGGCGCCTGCGCCAGTTCAACCTGTCGCTGCTGATCACCGATGAGTTCATGAGCGCGGTGCGCGAGGAGCGCGACTGGAAGCTCGCCTTTCCGGTCAGCAAGAAGGAAGCCGAGACCGAGGGCGCGAATCTCGAGGATGCCAACAGCTACATCTGGCGAGAATGGCCGGTTCACGACGGCTATGTCGTCAACGAAGAAGGCCTGGTCGCCTGCAAGGTCTACAAGACGATCCCGGCGCGCCGCCTGTGGGACGTCATCATGACGTCCACCTACGATTTCGCGGAGCCCGGCTTCATCCTCATCGACCGCGTCAATGAGATGAATAACAACTGGTGGTGCGAGGACATTCGCGCTACCAACCCGTGCGGCGAACAGCCCTTGCCGCCGTATGGCTCCTGCCTGCTCGGCTCGGTCAACCTCACGCGATTCGTGCGTCATCCGTTCACGGACTACGCTGAGTTTGATTGGGACGAGTACCGCGAAGTCGTGCGGGTGTTCACCCGCATGCTGGACAACGTCGTGGAGATCAACGGCCTGCCGCTGGAAAAACAGCGCGGCGAGATCGTGCGCAAGCGCCGTCACGGCATGGGGTTCCTGGGGCTCGGCAGCACCATCACCTGCCTGGGAATGAAGTACGGCTCCGAGGAGTCGGTGAAGTTCACCGAGGACATCTCCCGCGAGATGGCCGTGGCCGGTTGGGAGGCGGCGCTGGATCTGGCGCGCGAGAAGGGCCCGGCGCCGATCATGAACGAGGAGTTCACGGTCACCAAGGAGATGCTGCGCAAGCGCCCTGAGATGGCCCGCGATGGCTGGCGCCCGGGTGCGCGCATCGCTGGCAGAGTGCTGCATGCCCGCTACAGCCGCTACATGCAGCGCATTGCGAAAGTGGCGCCGCAGCTCGTGCACGAGCTCGCCGAGGTCGGCGCGCGCTTCACGCATCACAGCTCGATCGCGCCTACCGGCACGATTTCGCTGTCGCTGGCCAACAATGCCTCCAACGGCATTGAGCCTTCATTTGCGCATCATTACTTCCGCAACGTGATTCGCGAGGGCAAGAAGTCCAAGGAAAAGGTCGATGTCTTCTCCTTTGAGCTGCTCGCCTACCGCGAACTGGTCAACTCCAAGGCGCGGCCGGATGCGACCAACGATGCGGAGAAGCTGCCGGACTACTTCATCTCCGCCGATGATGTGAGTCCCAAGCAGCATGTGGACATCCAGGCGGCCGCGCAGAAGTGGGTGGATTCCTCCATTTCCAAGACCGCCAATGTCCCGACGAACTTTGCGTACGACAAGTTCAAGGATATCTACCTGTATGCCCATGAACAGGGGCTGAAGGGCTGCACCACGTTCCGCTTCAATCCGGAGGCCTTCCAGGGCGTGCTGGTGAAGGAAGCGGACCTCAAGAACACGGTATACAAGTTCACGCTCGAGGACGGCACGGTGGTCGAGGCCCGCGGCGATGAGGAAATCGAGTACGACGGCGAGATGCATACCGCCGCGAACCTGTTTGACAGCCTGAAGGAGGGGTACTTCGGCCGCTATTGAGCGGACCTTAGACCCAAGGAAAGCGAGATGACCATCAAGATCGCCAAGAAAATCGTCAAGTACAACGTCGAGAAGCCGGAAGACAAGGCCGAAAAGGAAGCTGCGCAAAAGGTGTCTGCCGAGATCGCCGCCGCGGCGCGCGCCAACGGCACCGAGCCTGAGATGTTCAAGGATCGCAGCGGACGCATGGCCAAGGTCATCCGCATGCACGAGAGCGTGGAGCGGCCCGAGGTCCTGATCGGTTCGACCTTCAAGATCAAGACGCCGGTGTCGGATCACGCCATGTACGTGACCATCAACGACATCGTTCTCAACGAAGGCACCGACTACGAGCAGCGGCGGCCCTTTGAGATCTTCATCAATTCAAAGAACCTGGATCACTTCCAGTGGATCGTCGCGCTCACGCGCATCATTTCCGCCGTATTCCGCAAGGGCGGTGATGTGACCTTTCTGGTCGACGAGCTGAAGGCCGTGTTCGATCCGCGCGGCGGCTACTGGCAGCCCGGCGGCAAGTTCATGCCCTCGATCATCGCCGAGCTGGGCTATGTGATCGAACGGCACCTGCAGAACATCGGTCTGTTGCGCAAGGTCGCGCTGGACGAGCATCAGCAGAAACTGGTGGACGAGAAACGCGCTGAATTCATGGCGCGTGCCAAGCAGACCGATGCGTTCGCGAAGTCACATTTCCCCGAAGGCGCGCAACTGTGCAGCAAGTGCAGCACCGCCGCCGTCATCATGATGGACGGTTGCATGACGTGCCTGAACTGTGGGGATTCGAAGTGCGGTTAGGGTGAGAGCTTGGGACAGTTGCAGAAGAGGCTTTAGGTGAGAAGCGGGGCAGAAAGCAGGCGAAGCTGACAGACCCGGCGCGGTGGCCGGAGTGCCCCTTTTTAAAGGCAGCCTTAGCGGGCTGCCTTTTTTTCACACCTGCGCAATCAATTCCTCCACCTGATCGGGATCGACGGGTTTGGTGAGATGGAAGTTGAAGCCCGCCTCGAGCGCGCGGCGCTTATCCTCATCCTGCGCCCAGCCGGTGAGCGCGATCAGTACCATCTGCTCGCCAAAGGGCTCGCTGCGGATGCTTTGCGCAACACCATAACCGTTGAGCTTGGGCAGGCCGATATCGACCAGCGCGATATCAACCTTGAGTTCGCGTGCCATGGCCACGGCCCGTTCACCGTCATGTGCCAGATGCACTTCATGTCCTGACATTTCAAGCAGCATGCCGAGGGTCTGCGCAGCGTCTTCGTTGTCGTCGACGACCAAGACGCGACGGGGCTTAATCTGCATCGCTGATGTCCTTTGCTGTTTCTGCTCTTGAGCTTTCAGATCCGTCACACATGTCGGCAGCCATACTCCAAACTCGCTTCCCTGTCCCAGGCCGTTACTTGAGGCGCTGACCCGGCCGCCGTGCAGTTCGACCAGGCCCTTCACCAGGGCGAGTCCGATGCCGAGCCCGCCTTGGGCACGATCCAGGGTGTTTTTCACCTGCGAGAAGATCTCGAAGATCCGCGCGATCGACTCAGGTTCGAGACCCACCCCCGAATCCTTGACCGCGATGTAAACGCCGGCATCCTCTGATCGGGCATTCAGTTCGATATGGCCACCGGGCGCCGTATATTTCGCGGCATTGGTCAACAGATTGGAAAAAACCTGCGACAAACGCAAGGGATCGGCGTCCACTTCAATCGGTTCGGCGGGCAGCCGAACCGTCAGCTGGTGGCCGCGCGCATCGAGCAGCGGTCGTGCGACCTCCAGGCTGGACTCCACGATCGAGGCGACGGAGGTGCGCTGCCGATGCAGGGTAATCTGGCCTCGCGTGATTTTTGAAACATCCAGCAGGTCTTCGAGCAGCCCGGCCATGGTCTGGATCTGCCGTTCGATGATCGTCGTGGCCAGCTCCCGGGTACGCGTGTCGGCGCCGGGAGCCCTGAGCACCTTGGCGGCGCTGCGCACCGGCGCCAGGGGATTTCGCAGCTCATGGGCAAGGGTGGCCAGGAACTCATCCTTGCGGCGGTCGGCATCGCGAAGCGCCGCTTCGGCCGCCAGCTGCTGCGAGATGTCCGTGTTGGTGCCGAACCAGCGAATGATCTGCCCCGCGGCATTGCGCAACGCAAATGCGCGGGTGAGGAATGGTCGAAAGCTGCCGGATGCGCTACGCAGGGGAAAGACCATCTCGAACTGGTCGCCGGTGGCTATCGAATCGCGCCAGCGCCTGAGAACTTCGGGAAGGACTCGCGGATCGTGAACCGACTCCCAGTTCCAGTCATCAGTGCCGCCCGGATCCATTCCCGTGTAGTCATACCAGCGGCTGTTGTACCAGAAGGCGGCGCCGGTCTCATCGGCCATCCAGCACAGCGGTGCGATATTGTCAGCAAGCGTTCGGAACCGGGTTTCACTTTCGGCGAGCGCCTGGGTTGCCAGCACCCGCTCGGTGACATCCGCGCCCTCGACGAATATGCCGGCCACGGCACCCTTGGCGTCGCGAATCGGTTGATAGACAAAATCCAGATAGCGCAACTGCAGAGTATTGGGATCATCGGCGCGCGGCAGCTCCAGCGGTGCGGCATGAGCGATGTGGGCCTTGCCGGTGCGGTAAACACCATCCAGCAGCTCGACAAAACCCTGGCTCTCGACCTGTGGAAATGCTTCCAGCACGGATTTTCCGAGAAGATCCGTGCGGCCTGTGATTTCGGCATAGCGGGAATTGAAGTACTCGAAGCGGTGCTCTGCACCGCTCAGCACGCACATGAAGCCGGGCGCCTGATCAAATAATTCCCGCCACCGCGCCTCCGCCGCCCGCATGCGGCGTTCCGCCAGAACCTCCTCGGTGGTTTCCGTGCAGATCACGAGGACCCCTCCAACGCCGCTGCGCGCCGCTTCGTCATCGATGGGGTTGTAACTGTAGGTCCAGTACACTTCCTCGAGCTTGCCGTGACGCGAGATCGGGACCAGATGATTCGCGTTCCAGGTTGCGCCCCGGCCGGACATGACCTGATCGATCTGCGGGCCGATGATCGGCCAGATCTCCGCCCACACTTCCCGTCCCGGACGCCCGAGCGAACTTGGGTGCCGGTCATCGCCGATAGAGGGGCGGTAGGCGTCGTTATAGAAACAACACAGGTCCGGTCCCCACCAGATGTACATGGCGTGGCCGCTGTTGAGCAGCAGTCGCAGGGCGGTACGCAAGGGTTGCGGCCAGGTCTCGGGCGGCCCGAGCGAAGAGCGCTCCCAGTCGTGTGCGCGCATCAGCGCGCCCATCTCTCCACCGCCGTCCAGAAAGCTCATGGCAGGGAGATCGGGGCGCCTTTGCGTGCCGGGTACTTCACGGCGGTCAGCCTATCGGCAAAATCCGGTGGCGTAAACGGGGGGCCACATCTGGCGCCCTTTCACGCTTTGGCGGGCAGCTTCGTGACAGACTGCGCAAACCCGCGCCGCCTGCGTGCGGGCATCGGACAATGGAATAGACTCGCCTGCATGAGCTACCAGCCACTCGTCGCCCTGCGCGATGGAAATTCGATTCCGCAACTCGGCCTGGGCGTCTTCCAGACACCTCCGGACATCACCGCCGCCGTGGTCCGAACCGCGCTCGCGGCAGGTTACCGGCACATCGATACGGCTGCGATCTATGTGAACGAAACGGGAGTCGGGGAGGGACTGCGCGCATCGGAGCTGGATCGCGGCGATGTCTTCGTGACCACCAAGCTGTGGAACGTCGATCAGGGCTTTGACTCGACGCTCAAGGCGTTCGATCACAGCGTCAAGCGCCTGGGCCTGGATTATCTGGATCTGTACCTCATTCATTGGCCGTCACCGCGGCGGGACCTGTATGTCGAGTCCTGGCGGGCGCTGGTGCGCCTGCAGGCTGACGGGCGTGTGCGCTCGATCGGCGTTTCGAATTTCAATGCGGACCAGCTGCAGCGCCTCGTCGGGGAGACCGGCGTCACCCCGGTGCTGAATCAGGTTGAGTTGCACCCGCACTTCCAGCAGCGCGCGCTGAGCGAGGCCCATGCGGCGCTGGGCATCGCCACGGAATCCTGGAGCCCGCTCGGACAGGGCAGGGCGCTCAGCGATCCGGTCATCGCCGACATTGCCGCCCGCCACGGCCGCACGCCGGCGCAGATCATCATCCGCTGGCACCTGGATACCGGCCACATCGCCATTCCCAAATCGGTGACGCCGCAGCGGATCGCCGCGAACTTTGATGTCTTCGGCTTCAAGTTGGAAGCCGCCGACCTTGCCGCCATTGCCGGCCTGGATTCCCCGGATGGCCGCATCGGGCCCGATCCGACCATGGCCAATTTCTAGCGCAAGAGGTCGGCCATATCGGGCTGCGCGCACTGCGCGGCGAGATCGCGTGCAGTCAAGCCGTTCTCGTTCGCCGTGTCAACGCGCGCGCCCGCGGCGATGAGCAGCCTTGCGGCACCCACCTGGTCGTGCTTGTGCTTCGGTCCATTCGGGCCGTATCCATGCACTGCCCAGAACAGCGGGGTCGCGCCAAATTCCGAACACCTCGGCTCGAGCTGCGCGCCGCGGTTCAGCAGCTGCTCCACGGTCGAGGAGAGGCCCATCCACGCCGCCCAGTGCAACGCGCGCGCGCCGAAAACCGAAGTCCTCTCCAGCGCCGCGCCCGCCTCGAGCAGCACCCGCGCGACCTTTTCGGCACCCAGGGATGCCGCTGCGATCAGTGGCGATTCGCGGTCTTTTCGGCCCTCGATCGCGGCGCCGTGGGCGAGCAGCACGCTCGCGATCTCGCCCTCTTTGCCATTGGTCAGCCAGCCCTGGTAAACGCAATCGCTGACATAGTGAAGGGGATCCGATTCGTTCGCCTGATTGTGCACCCAGAGGATGGTCTGGTTGGCGAGCGCGCGATTCGCGGCCAACGCGCGTTGCATGCCCTGCACGTCGCCACGCTCGATCAGCAGACGCAATTCGTTGCCGCTCATGGCCATGCGCCTGGTCATACGCTACGCAACACTTCCGGATTGGCGACTCTGACGGGCGCGCCGTCGAGGAAGCCGAGGGCGTTTTCCACGCTCTGGGTATAGAACTGCCGCAGGGTCTCGGCGACACAGTAGCCGAGGTGCGGGGTCAGTACGGTATTGGGAAGCCGGCGCATTCGATCCTTAGGTTTCAGTGGTTCGCGATCATAAACATCGAGCCCGGCGAAAATCCGGCCGGCCTCAAGCGCCGCGACCAGCGCGTCCTCCTCTATCAGCGGGCCGCGCGAGGTGTTGATGAGGATCGCGCCCGGCTTCATTCGCGCCAGCTCGGCGGCGCCAATGGTATGGCGGCTGCGCGATGACAGCACCAGGTGCACACTGATGGCATCCGCGAGGCTGAAGATCTCCTCTTTGGTGACGCGCTCAGCGCCCGCGGCGGTCGCGGCCTCCGGCGTCAGATTTGCGCTCCAGGCCAACACTTTCATCCCCAGGGCCTGCCCGTAGCGGGACATGCACGCGCCGAGACGACCCAACCCAATGATGCCCAGCGTCTTGCCGGCGAGGTTCACTCCAGCAGGTATGCCTTCCTGAAATCCCCCGGCGCGAATGCGCGCATCCCCGCTGGGGATCGAGCGCGCCACCGCCAGCAGCAGCCCCAGCGCCAACTCCGCGGCCGCGGACTCGCTGTCGGACGAACCGGTGGTTTTGCAGACCACGACGCCCTGGGCGGTACACGCCTGCAGATCGAGGGAGGCGTTTTTTGTCCCCGTGATCCCGAGCATCCTCAGCCGCGGCAGCCGCCTGATCAGCGAACCCGGCAGCGGCGTGCGCTCGCGCATCGAGAGCGCTATGTCAAAGTCCGCGAGTCTCGCGGCCGCGTCATCCTCATCGGCGAACGCCTCGGCAAAGAACCTGACCCGCGCGCGGGCGTTCAGGGCCGACCAATCCGCGCACTCCCGTGCGATGCCCTGCCAGTCATCCAGCACCGCTATGTCAGTCACGGTGCTGCTCTCGGACGCGCCGAATTTCGTACGCCCTGATCTGTGCGCAGGCGAGTTCGAGCAGCGAACGGCCGGGCATGCCGGGGCCGGCTCTTGCGATCAGGTCGCCGAGGATGTGCTCTACCTCGGTACGTTTGCCCGCTTCGATGTCCCGCAGCATCGATGCCGTAAAGGCAGACCCCGCCTGCGTCAGAAAGCGGCGCGCCCGGTCTTGCGTCGCTGCCGACACCGGCATGTGCGCCGCCGCGGCGATCTGCAGGCATTCCTCGAGCATCGCCAGCGGCAGCTCGCTGCCACCGGCCTGGATGATGTCACCGAGCGCCGCGCGCATCAGACAGGTGATGCCGGCGGCCGCCGCAATGAAGACCCACTTGTCCCACATTTCCTGCAGGATGGACTGGCTCAATTGGACATCGAAACCCGCGCCCGTGAGGTCGGTGAGAATGCGTTCCAGACTGTGCGGCCGAGTTCCGTCCCTGGCGCCGAACGCCAGCGCGCGGTTCTCATCCAGATGCACAATGCGGCCTTCCTGATCGAGCATCACGGAAATAAAGCATCGCCCGCCCAGCACGGCCTGGGCGCCGAAGGCCGCTTCGAGCGTATCGAGATGGCGCAGGCCGTTGAGCAGTGGCAGAACCTTGCTGCCGACGCCCACGGCGGGGCGGATGGACTCGATGGCTTGATCCAGGTCGTAAGACTTGCAGCTCAGCAGAACCAGATCGAACGGCGCATGCAGCTGGGCGGCGAGAATCGTGGGGGGATCCGCGAGGTCAACCGCCTCAGTCTTGCTCCGGATGGACAGGCCCGACTGTCGCAGCTGCGCGGCGCGTTGCTCGCGCACCAGAAACGTGACATCGCGCCCGGCCTGCAGCAGCCGACCACCGAAGTAGCCGCCAATGGCTCCCGCTCCCACCACCAGAATTCGCATCCGCACGATGATTCCGGGTTGGTCGGCGCCGGTCAAGTCACCGTGTGCGCCGCTCGCCCGCAGGTACGCGACCTGTCGGGCGAGTGGCTATTTGCTGCGGGCTACTTGGGCGGAATCTGGCCGCTGATGCCGTTTTCCTGCTTGTTCAGCACGCGCTGCTCGGGCTTGGTGATGTGGCCGCCGTTCTGGCTGGCCATGTCACGCTCTTCCTGACGCACCTGATGATCGTCCTTGTGCAGGTTTGCCGCCTGACTCCGGCTCAGAGTGCCGTTCTTCACGTCGTTGTGAATGCGACGGTTCTGGTTGTGCAGGCGGTGATTGACCTGGGTGCGGCGCGGATGATTCTTCTGCCAGGTGGTCTCGGCCGAAGCCGTGCCGACCACACCGGCCAGCATGACCATGGCGGTGGCGAAGGTCAGCGTTCTGCGAAATGAATGCGACATATAGAATCCTCCTCGAAACTTGGGTCTTGAGTCGTCAACGGCAGGCGGAAGTCCCGCCTCATGAGGAGTAGTAACGCCGGGTCGCGCAACCAGCTTACGCAGGTTACAAGTTATTAAAGGTTCGAAGCACGGTGCGCGGCACTTTCCCGTCGGCCACCTTGATGCCTTCGGCGCGCAGGCGCCGCGCCTGTTCACGGAAGTTCTTCGAGCCGGTCGGGAAAACGATGCGGCCGCCGGCGCCGAGAATCCGGTGCCACGGCAGCGCGAGCTCCTCCGGCGCGATGCGCAGTGCATAGGCCGTCATGCGCGCGCGGCCCGGCAGACCGGCTGCGCGCGCCACCTCGCCATACGTGGAGACCTGGCCGCGCGGAATCGCGGCGATTACATGCCAGATGTCCTGCAGTGCCGGATTGTGTTCGGGCGCGAGCTTCGGTCCGCCGTGGCGCGCGGCCGGGCCGGCGCGACCAAACAGCTTATGGGTGGGCGGCATGGCCGCCATGCTATGGCGGATCGCCGGGTAAAAAAAACCCCGCGGAGCGGGGTTATCTGGTCACTTGCTTGCTTGCTGTAGGAGCAATTGTTCTGCTTCTTGTCTGATCCGAGGCATTCGCGAGTCGCGCTGCCCGTTCTTTTTGAATCTTTGGCCGATCCGCCCTGCGTACTTCCTTCCCGGCCTTGTTGCGGCCTCTATGGATGTATAAGCAACCTGCGTGCCACGCCGCATAACGCACCGTGTGATGTGACATCTTGTATCTGCGACGGTGTTCAAGCGTGGCGCAGTGCCCCATATGCGACTCTTTGGTAAGTCGCGAGGGCTTAAAACGTGGCTGGGTTTGGTGCAGTGCGCAAGGTAGTGTCAAGATCCTCGACGCTCAGCACGGCAATGTTGGGGGACAGGCGATGCTGGATACGAGTAACCTATTGAATTGTAATAATATATACGTGTCGATTGAAGTGTAAATGGCTTCGACACCTCGCACCATGAACTGGAACTGGTTGGTCCCCTGCCTCGCAGCGCTCGCGCTGGGCGTGGCGGCCTGCTCCTCGACTGCGCCAAAGCCCAGGACACCGGCCAACGACGCTTCGGTTGCCGTACCGGTGAGCGTTGCCCCGAGCTCGGCGCCGGCCCCTGCGCCTGCCGAAGTGACGCCCGCCGCGCCCGATGCTGCGGCATCGTCGACGGCCGCCCCACCCATGCTCACGGGCGGTCCGCCTCCGGTCACCGGCGCCGAGACCGTCGCGCCCCGGGTACTCGACAAGCTGTTTCCCCAGCCACCCGCGCTCGACCGGGATGTGAATTTCTGGATCCGCGTCTATACCGAAATCGGGACTAACGCCGGGTTTCTGCACGACCAGTACAACCTCGGCGTCGTCTACGAGACCGTACAGTTCGGACCTGACACGAGTGCCAGGCAGCGCGAGCGCCTGGTCGAGGCCGCGCGCCTGCGGATCGTCGCGGCGCTCAAGCGCATCGCCACCACCACCGGCACGCTCTCGCCCGAGGATCAGCACATCCGCGACATGTGGGGCGACGCCGGCACGCCGGCGCGATTGCTGAGTGCCGTCGACGACGTGCGCTTTCAGCTCGGCCAATCGGATCGCTTCCGTGAAGGGTTGCTGCGCGCGGGGTTGTGGCAGGCGCATATCGTGGACACGCTGGCGAGTCTCGATATGCCGCTGGAACTGGCGGTACTGCCGCATGTGGAGTCGTCCTTCAATGCGGCCGCGTATTCCAAAGCCGGTGCGGCGGGACTGTGGCAGTTCATGCGATCCACGGGCCGGCGCTATATGCGCATTGATTCGGCGGTGGACGATCGCATGGATCCGTTCCGCGCGACCGAGGCGGCGGCGCAGCTGCTGAGCTTCAATTACCGGCTGCTCGGCACCTGGCCGTTGGCGCTGACGGCCTACAACCACGGCGCGGAGGGCATGCGGCGGGCCAAGGAAGCGGTCGGCTCGGATGACATCGTGATGGTGCTGCGCAACTACCACAGCCCGAGCTTCGGGTTTGCCTCGCGGAACTACTATGTGTCGTTCCTCGCGGCGCTCACGGTGGACCGCAACCCGGAAAAATATTTCGGTCCCATCAAGCGTGAGCCGGCGGCGAAGTTCCAGGAAGTGACGCTGCCGGGGTTCGTGACGGTCAGCGCCCTCACGCACGCGCTGCATCTGAGCGCCGAGGAACTGCGCCGTCTGAATCCGGCTTTGCTGCCGGCGTGCTGGGAAGGCCGGCGGCGTGTGCCCCAGGGCTATGTGCTGCGTCTGCCGCTCACCGGGCCTACCTGGACGAGCGACATGCTGGCGGCGCGACTGTCGCCTGCCGATCTGCAGGCCCGGCAGACGGTGCCGGAGCGCCGCAAGGTCATGAAAGGTGAAACGCTCGCCAGCATCGCCGGGGACTACGGCATGAAGCCCGGCGAGCTGGCGCGGCTCAACGGCATCAGCGCCCGCACGCGTCTGCGACCGGGGCGCTTCGTGCGGGTTCCGGAAGCGACTCCGGTGCGGGTGAGCGTCGCGCGGGTGGATCACCCCGCTGACCACACGGTTGCCGACTCGGCGACCGAGGCAGCCGCCAGTTCAGCGCCGCAAAGCGCCGCGGCTCCCGCTGAGGCAGCCGCGGTGCCCGGCGTCTCAAGTGCACCCGCTGCTGTCGCGGCCAATACCTCGAGCGCCCCGGCCGAAGTGGCGTCCACCGCACCGGCTGCCCCGACCCCGCCGCCCGAAGCAGCACTGGTCGCTGCGAATACGGCGCCCGCGGCCGCCGCGGTCACCACGACCACCGATGCTGCGAATGTGGCCGGTGGTCCCGCATCGAATGCCGCGGTGGCGCCGAATGTGGAGCCTGAGACCAACGCGGGCGGAGTGTCCCCGCAGGTCGCGCAGCAGGAAAGCGAGCAGGATGCGCGCGCGGTCGCGCAGGACAAACCGCTCGCGGCGTCCCAGCCGGTGTCGGCCAAACAGGCCGAGGACATCACGCCTGGGCTTGGGCCCGCGAGTATCGTGGCGGCCGACAATGCCGACGCCACGGACTACTCGGTGGCGGCCGACGATACCATCGTGGTCGCGGCAACCGAGACACTGGGTGCCTATGCCGGCTGGCTGGACGTCAGCCCCGTGCGGCTGCGCGCGTTGAATCACCTGCACGGCGCGGCCCGCGTGCGGATCGGGCACAAGCTGAAGCTGGATTTCACGCATAGCACGCACGTCATGTTTGAAGCACAGCGCCGCGACTATCATCGCCAGCTGGAGGCTGCGTACTTCGCCTCGCACCGGATCTCCGGCACGCAGGTCCATGTGGTGCGCTCCGGGGATTCGCTGTGGGGCCTGACACATCGCTTCGGTGATCTGCCGGAGTGGTTGCTGCAGCAGTACAACCCGGATGTGAGCTTCGATGCGCTCAAGGCCGGCACGCAGATTGTCGTGCCACGCGTGGAGGATCTCGGCAATGCCGGCGGTGACAATTGAGACATTTGTCGGGAAATGGCGTCAGCAGCCGCCGCAGCTGTGACGGATGCACTTCGCCGAAACGCCGCCGGACCCTCTATAATTACCAATATGTCTGATCGTCTGGTTCTGAAAAGGCTCGGCAGGGCCGCGGCAGCGGCACTGCTGGCGCTGGTCGCAGGCTTCGCCATGGGCAGTGCTGCGGCAGCGGACTATCTCTATGCCAAGGCGCAGAGTTCCGGCAAGGAAACGGCACACGCCCAGGCAGACTCGAACGCTGGCGATGTCAGCGCGGTGCCGGCGCCGCTCCTGGCGGACCGGGTCATCGTGCACAAATCCGCGCGGCGCATGGATCTCATGCACGGGGACACCGTGTTGCGCTCCTACCGCGTGGCACTGGGCCTGAATCCGGTGGGGCCGAAGGAGCAGGAAGGTGACTCGCGCACGCCCGAGGGTCACTACCAGCTGACCCGGCGCAATCCGCGCAGCGAATACTTCCTTTCCATCCAGGTGTCCTATCCCAACGACCGGGACCTGCAGCGGGCGCGCCGCAACCGGCTGACGCCGGGCGGGGCCATCATGATCCACGGGCTGCCCAATGAGCTGCGTCGCGAACCGACCTATTACGAGAAGCGCGACTGGACCGACGGCTGTATCGCGGTGTCGGACTCGGACATGCTCGAAATCTGGCTGATGACGCCGCCGGATACGCCCATCGACATCCTGCCGTAGACTCACGCGCAGTGAATACCAGCAGTATCATCATTCCGGATTCGGTGGACGCGCTGGTCGCTCCACGCGGCAGCCTCGAGAACCTGTCCCAGGAGGAGATCACCAAGCTCCTCGACACCAGCCACAGCGGGCTGCACAGCCTGTTTCGCAAGTGCGCCCTGGCGGTGCTCAATACCGGCAACGATACCGACAACGCCAAGGAAATCCTGGAGCGCTACGCGGACTTCGATATCGAGGTGGTGCGGCATGCGCGGGGCATCAAGCTCGAAATCAAGCACGCCCCGCCCACGGCGTTTGTGGACGGCGAGATGATCCGCGGCATCAAAGAGCACCTGTTTGCCGTATTGCGCGATGTCATCTATATCGCCGGTGAGATCATCGACAGCCGCATGGTGTCGCTCACGGATTCCGGTGCGGTCACCAACGCGGTGTTCCGCATCCTGCGCAACGCGCGGGCACTCGAGTACAAGGGCTATCCGAACCTGGTGGTGTGCTGGGGCGGGCACTCGATCGGCGATGCCGAATACCACTACACCAAGAAGGTGGGCTACGAGATGGGCCTGCGGGGCCTGGATGTCTGTACGGGGTGCGGACCGGGTGCGATGAAGGGTCCCATGAAGGGCGCGACCATCGGCCACGCCAAGCAGCGGGTCATGCAAAGCCGCTACATCGGCCTGACCGAACCGGGCATCATCGCCGCGGAGCCGCCCAATCCCATCGTCAGCCAGCTGGTGATTCTCCCCGACATCGAAAAGCGCCTCGAGGCCTTCGTGCGCATGGGCCATGGCATCGTGGTGTTCCCGGGCGGCGCGGGAACGGCCGAGGAGATCCTGTACCTGACCGGTTTGCTGCTCGACCCGGCCAATGCCCAGCAACCCTTTCCGGTGGTGCTCACCGGTCCCGCCGCCAGCGCCGGTTATTTCGAGCGCATCCTGCGCTTCGTCGAGGGCACGCTGGGTCGCGCGGCGCTGCAGCGGCTGGAAGTGATTATCGATGATCCGGCAGCGGTGGCGCGCCGCATGGTCGCGGGCATGGACGCAGTGCGGACGTTCCGGCGCGAGCGCAGTGATTCGTACAACTTCAACTGGCTGCTCTCGGTCGGTGTCGAGCTGCAGCGACCCTTCCAGGTGTCGCACGAGTCGATGCGCTCGCTGGTCCTGTCGCGCTCGCAACCCTCGCATATGCTGGCCGCGAATCTGCGCCGTGCCTTCTCCGGCATCGTCACCGGCAATGTGAAGGACTACGGTGTGCAGGCCATCGAACAGCAGGGGCCGTACGAGCTCACCGGCGATCAGAACGTCATGCGCCTCTTGGATGAGCTGCTAACGGCGTTCGTGGCGCAAGGACGCATGAAGCTGCCCGGCTCGGTGTACAAGCCGTGCTATCGACTCGTTGCGTGACATAACACCCTGCCGCCGCGACGCGGCAATCTGCGTCTGCATTATCGCTGACACATCGCTGCAGCGGGGTCGATGGGTGTGACCCAGTTCCTGTAGGTTTACTGCCCCAACTCCGTACGCTCGCGGGAACCACTTTAGGAGTTGTCGCATGAACTCATCTGACAGGACGCGGGGAGGGGCCATCGGCGCCCCGGTAGAGCCCGCCGCCATGGTTCCGCCGATCGCCCCGCCGCTCGCGGGCACCGAGGAGTACGGTTCGTGGCTGGATCGCATGCAGCGGGCGCGCACGCGTCACGCGGCGATCACGCGCAATCTCTACACCTGGAGCAACTACAAGAGCTGGGCCGACCAGGTGAAGGGATCGTGGGAACCGGAGGCTGATCCGAAGCGCAAGTAACGCCTCAGACGATTTTGGCGCGGGCTTCGGATTTCACTTCGCGGGCTGCGGGTCGCTGCGCGGCGCCTGGGCTCTGCAGCCATGCGGTGAGCGGCTCCCAGGCCTGGGTGTCCTCCTGGACCTGGTGATCCTTCATCTCATGGATGCCGATGCCGGATTCCACCGCGCGAATGTAGTTCTGCGAGTCGCGCAGGGTTGCCACGAACGGAATTCCCAGCGATTCCAGGAAGCGCAGCAGCGACTGGTACACCAGCGTCTGCACCTTCACCCGATTGGCGATCACCGCCAGACGATTGTCGTTGCGCCGGATCTTGGCCACCAGCAGCAGGTCGCGGATACAGCGCGAAGCGGCATGAATATCGATGTCCGAGGGACACACCGGGATCAGGATCTTGTCCGCCTGCCGCGTCAGCTCCACCATGGTCTGAGCGTTCACCGCAGCCGGGGTATCCAGGATGATATGGGTGGCGCCCGGCGGCGGACGCAGCTGGAAAGTGCGGGTCACGCGCGGATCGCGTTCGTGCGCCGAGATCAGATGGACTTTGGGACGTGCCGGATCGCGTTTCGACACCCACCGCCCCGATGACCCCTGCGGGTCATAATCCATGAGCACCGGCTGCTGCTGCTGCGAGGCGAAGTAGCCGGCCAGATTCACGGCGATGGTCGTCTTGCCGGACCCGCCCTTGGGGTTCAGGACGACGATGCGCTGCATGGAATCACAGGGTACTGGTGCCGCCCCACAGCCGCAAGGTGAGATCTCAGACACGCCGCGCGTCACAACGAATTCGTAGGCTTGTCCCATGGAACGACTGCTGCTGCTTTGGGACGAGCTTGATGACCTGGTCGGCGTGAGCCGCTGCCTGGTGTCCCGCGCCCTGCTGGTGATGCAAGGAAGCCTGCGACAACGTCGGTAGGGGCCTAGCGCCCTATTAAATGCGATTCCGGCTTGAAAAATCCGCCGGGATACCCAAGATGCACGCCTGCTTACCTTTTTGACCGGCAGGATCGCGCATGACTGAAAACCAGAAAACCACCCTTGGCTTCCAGGCCGAGGTGAGTCAGCTGCTGCAGCTGATGATCCATTCGCTCTACAGCCACAAGGAAATCTTCCTCCGGGAACTCATCTCCAATGCCTCGGATGCCAACGACCGGTTGCGGTTCGAGGCCATCGCCCAGCCGGCGCTCCTGGCCGAGGACACCACACTATCGGTGTGGGTGGAGGGTGATCCGGCCGCAGCGACGCTCAAGATCCGCGACAACGGCATCGGCATGAACCGCGACGAGGTGATCGCGAACCTCGGAACCATCGCCCGCTCGGGTACCGCCGAGTTCTTCAAGTCCCTGTCCGGGGACCAGCAGAAGGATTCACAGCTGATCGGCCAGTTCGGCGTGGGTTTCTATTCAGCATTCATTGTCGCGGACCGTGTGGAGGTGCTGACCCGCAAGGCCGGGGAGCCCGCGAGCGCCGGCGTGCACTGGGAGTCGAGCGCCGATGGCAAGTTCACGGTGGAGAACGTGGAGCTGGCTGAGCGTGGCACTACCGTCATCCTGCATCTGAAGGAAGACACCAAGGAATTCGCCGACAGCTGGCGCCTGCGTTCCCTGATCCACAAGTACTCGGATCACCTGAGCTTTCCGGTGCTGATGCGCAAGGCCGGGGAGGGCGAGCAGCCTTTCGAGGCCGTCAATCAGGCCCGGGCCCTGTGGACGCGCCCCCGAAGCGAAGTGCCGGACGAGGAATACAAACAGTTCTACGAACACATCGCGCACGACCCCACCGAGCCGCTGGCGTGGAGTCACAACAAGGTGGAAGGCAAGCGCGACTACACGAGCCTGCTGTACGTGCCCGGCCGCGCGCCCTTTGACCTGTGGCATCGGGATGCCGCCCGCGGCCTGAAGCTGTACGTGCGTCGCGTCTTCATCATGGACGATGCGGAACAGTTCCTGCCGCTGTACCTGCGCTTCATCAAGGGCGTGATTGATTCCAGCGACCTGCCGCTGAATGTGTCGCGCGAACTGCTGCAGCAGGACGCGGACGTGGAGGCGATGAAGGGCGGGCTCACCCGCCGGGTGCTGGAACTTCTGGCCAGGCTCGCGGCCGAGGAGCCGGCGAAGTACGCGACCTTCTGGAAGGAATTCGGCGCGGTACTCAAGGAGGGGCTGGCCGAGGACTACGCCAATCGCGAGAAGATCCTGCCGTTGCTGCGCTTCGCCAGCACGCACGAGGCCGAGGATGCCCCGACGGTGAGTCTCAAGGACTACGTGGGACGCATGAAGAGCGGCCAGGAGCGCATCTACTTCGTCATCGCGGACAGCGTGGCCGCGGCGCGCAGCAGCCCCCATATCGAGCAGCTCAAAGCGCTCGGGGTCGAGGTGCTGCTGATGTCCGAGCGCGTTGATGAATGGGTGATGGGGCAGGTCGAGGGCTTCGAAGGCAAGACGTTCAAGGATGCGGCCCGTGGCGACCTGGAGCTGGGTGGCCTCGCCCCGGAGGCCGAGCGCACCAAGGCGCAGGAACAGCTGAAGGAGCATGAGGCGCTGCTCAAGCGCGTCAAAGACGCCCTGGGCGAGCGGGTCGCCGAGGTGCGCGTGGCCTCGCGCCTGACCGATTCGCCGTCCTGCCTGGTGATGGGTGAGCGCGACCTGGGGTCCGCGATGCGGCGCATCCTGGAGGCTCAGGGCCAGAAAGTGCCCGAGAGCAAGCCGGTGCTGGAGCTGAATGTGGAGCATCCGATCGTGCGGCACCTGGAAGGGGTGACCGAGGACGGCGCGTTCAGCGAACTGGCGCAGCTGCTGTATGACCAGGCGGCGCTGTCCGAAGGCGGCCAGCTCGTGAATCCGGCCGACTATGTGCGGCGCCTGAACCGGCTGCTGGTGCGTCTGGCTGTGCCCGCCGGCGAATGAGCCTGGGGCCGGCCCTCGCGGCCGAGAACCTCATGCTGCGCGGACCCGCCGGGGACCTCGAGGCGCGTCTGGACTTTCCCGCGGGCAGTGCCGGTGCGGGGCTTGCAACCCCGGCCTCGTGCGCGGTGGTGTGTCATCCCCACCCGCTCTTCGGTGGCACCCTGACCAACAAGGTGGTGCACACTCTCGCCCGGACCTTCAACGATGCGGGGATGCCGAGCCTGCGATTCAATTTCCGGGGCGTTGGCGCGAGCGCGGGCACGCACGATGGGGGCCCGGGCGAAGTTGAGGACGCGCTGGCCGCGGTGCGCTACTGCCGCGAACGCTGGCCGCAGGCGCGCGTGTGGCTGACCGGATTTTCCTTCGGGGCCGCGGTAGCGGTGCGAGCGAGCCTTGCGGCAGCGCCCGCGGGCGTGGTGGCCGTGGCGCCGGCCGTGGATCGGATGGATATCGGGGCGGTGACGCCGCAGTGTCCGTGGCTGGTATTGCTGGGAGACGCCGATGAGGTGGTGTCACCGCAGCGCATGCTCGAGTGGGCGCAAGGCTTGCGGCCGCCGCCTGTCATCCAGGTGCTGGCGGGCGCCGGTCATTTCTTTCACGGCCGTCTGCCCGAGCTGCGCGACGCCGTTGCGGCCTTTATAAATCAAAGGCCCGGGTGAACTGACGCTAACCCGGGCCGATTGAGAATTCAGACCACCCGTTGGTGGCTCAGGAATTCACCATGCTCTTCAGGCTCTTCAGCGGCAGCACGCGCACTTTCTTGCTCGCGGGCTTCGCCTTGAACGTCATTTTCTCGCCGGTGAACGGATTCACGCCCTCACGCGCCTTCGTGGCGGGCTTCTTGACGACCTTCAGCTTCAGAAGGCCGGGCATTGTGAATAGGCCATTGCTGCGCAGGCTCTTCTTGATCACGCCACTCAATGAGTCGAACACGCCACTGACCTGTTTGCGGGACAGTTCGGTGTCCTTCGAAATCTGAGTCAGAATTTCCGACTTGGTCGGTGCGCCACCCTTTTTCGCCATGTTTTGCTACTCCTCCAACGTTGTAACTCAAGCGCGCGGACTGCGCCGCGCATAACGATTCGCGCGGAAAAATAGCACATGGGGACGCATTCGCAAGCTATTTCTGAAATTGCTGCTGCGCTTGAAGTGCCTTTTTTTTCAGCGTTTGCGTGTGCAAGCGGTCTGTGCGTGGGTGCTGCACCGTCGTTGCGCACGCCGCGTCGGTGTTGCGTGCGTGGTCACTCATGCGATCCGCTTGCTGCGCGCGGGCGCGGCGCGATCGCTATCTGCTGCGCCAGCACTACGCTGCAAGTGGCTGTTTTCCTCGGACTTCCGCGTCGTCACGCAGACTGATCAGCGCAGCAGAATCAACAGCGCCTGGATGAGAAGTCCCGCCCACAGTGGCGACAGATCAAGACCTGCGATGGGCGGAATGATGCGTCGGATCGGGCGCAGCACCGGCTCGCACACGCTCGCGAGCAGCGGCTGCATGGGTGAATAGGAACCCTGCGCAATCATGCTCATGAGGGCATAGAGGAAGATGGCGTAGAAGTACAACCACAGCACCGAGGTGGCGATCTCCAGCGTCACCGCGCGCACGAGCAGCAGCGGCGGTGGCAAGCCGAAGCCGCGCACCACGGTCACCAGCACCACGTAGGCCGTGGCCACGATGAGCACGGTGACGACGGAGGCCGTGTCGATCTTGTTGATGGGCGGCAGCACCCGGCGCAGCGGCATGATCAGGGGGTTGGTGACCTTGACCACCGCCTGTGCGACTGGATTGCGGAAATCCACCCGCGACAGCTGCATGACCAGCCGCAGCAGCGCCACGTACAGCGCCAGCGACATCAGGGCATCGACCAGAAAATACAGGGCGTTCACTGCGCGGTGTCTCCAAATAGGGCGGCGAGTTCGCGGCTGCGCAGGGTCGCCGCCTGCACGGCCTTGGCCACGATACCCTCCAGGTCGGCCGTGGCGAAGGCCGCCAGGGCGGCCTCGGTGGTGCCGCCCTTGGAGGTGACCTCCTGGCGCAGGCGGGCGAGATCACCGTCGGAGCCGTGCGCCAGTGCGCCAGCGCCGTGCAGGGTACCGACGGCAAGCCGGCGAGCGGCCGCAGGGTCCAGGCCCTGGGCGATGGCGGCCTGCATCATGAGTTCGGCCAACAAGAAGAAGTAGGCCGGACCGCTGCCCGACAGGGCCGTGACGACATCCAGGTCGGATTCGCGGCCCACCCACACGGTCTCGCCCGCGGCGCCCATCACCTGTTCGGCAAGCAGGCGCTGTTCAGCCGTCACGTCCGGGGCGGCATACAGGCCGGTGATGCCGGCTCCGATCAGCGCCGGACGATTGGGCATGGTGCGGATGATCGGAACCCCGGGCCCCACCCAGGCGTTGAGCGAGGCGATCGGTATGCCGGCGGCGATCGATACCAGCACGGCGCCGCCGTCCCGCAGTTGGGAGGCGAGCGGGCGCAGCACCGTGGCCGCCTCCTGCGGCTTCACGGCGACGATGATCAGCTCGCAGTGATCGATGGCGTCGCGGTTGTCGGCGCTGACCCGGATGTGGAAGTCCCGCGCCAGCAGTTCCCGCGCCGGCGCGGCAGGCTCCCCGACACGCAGTTGCGCGACCGCCGTGCCGCGCGCCACGAGGCCGCCGATGAGTGCGCGCGCCATGTTGCCGCCGCCCAGAAAGGCGATTCGAGGGGACTTCATCGCGGGGATTGTATATGGCTGGGGCTTGGCGGCGCCACGCGCGGCCCGAACAGATCGGTACCGATGCGCAGCAGCGTGGCACCCTCCTGCACCGCGGCTTCGAGATCGCCGCTCATTCCCATCGACAGTGTGTCGAGTCCCGCACCGGCCGCGTTCACGCTCTCAAACAACTGCCGCAGCTGCTTAAGCCAGTGCCGCTGACGCAGCGGGTCCGTCTCGGGCGGTGGTAGGCACATGAGCCCGCGCAGTTTCAGCCGCGGCAACTGGGCGATATCGCGCACCAGCTGCGGCAACGCGGCGGGCTCGGTGCCTCCCTTGCTCGCTTCGCCGCCGATATGAACCTGCACGCACACATTCAACGCGGGCGCGTAAAAAGGACGCTGTTCCGACAGTCGCGCGGCGATGCGCAGCCGGTCTACGGTATGGACCCACGCGAAGTGCTCGGCCACCGCCCGGGTCTTGTTGGCCTGCAGTGCACCGATGAAGTGCCAGACGGGGGATGAGCCGCCGGCGGGATCGTGGGCCAGCGCGGCGATCTTGGGCAGTGCGTCCTGCACGTAGCTTTCACCGAAATCGTGCAACCCCGCCGCCAGCGCCGTCCCGATGCACGCGACGGATTGCCCCTTGCTCGCGCCCACAAGTGTGATCTGGTCCACACTCCGGCCCGATTCTGCCGCGGCAGCGCGGATCCGCGCCCGCACGCGAGCGAGATTCTCGCTCACGCGCCGCGCATCTGCCGAATTCTGTGGATCTATTAACATATGGGTGGCCCAACCCCTCCGCTATACTCGAAGTTGATTCGCGCTGCCGTCCTTCGAGGAATTTTAATGGCCGTAGACATTGCGCAGCTGCTTGCGTTCGCAGTGAAGAACAGCGCCTCCGATCTGCATCTTTCGGCGGGCGTGCCGCCGATGATCCGGGTCGATGGCGACATGAAGCGCATCAACATGCCGGCACTTGCCCACAAGGAAGTGCACAGCATGGTGTACGACATCATGAACGATAAGCAGCGCAAGGCGTATGAGGAATTCTTCGAGACCGATTTCTCGTTCGAGATTCCGAAGCTGGCGCGCTTCCGCGTCAACGCCTTCAATCAGAACCGCGGTGCCGGCGCCGTGTTCCGCACCATCCCGTCGGCGATCCTGAGCCTCGATGACCTGGCCTGCCCGAAGATCTTCCGCGATCTGTGCATGCTGCCCCGCGGCCTGGTGCTGGTCACCGGACCCACCGGATCGGGCAAGTCGACCACACTCGCGGGCATGATCAACCACTGCAACGACAATCGCCCGGACCACATCCTCACCATCGAGGATCCCATCGAGTTCGTGCACGAGTCCAAGCGCTGCCTGATCAATCAGCGCGAGGTCCACCGCGATACCCTGGGGTTCACCGAGGCGCTGCGCTCGGCGCTGCGCGAGGATCCGGACGTCGTCCTGGTCGGCGAAATGCGCGACCTGGAGACGATCCGCCTGGCGCTGACGGCCGCGGAGACCGGACACCTGGTGTTCGGCACCCTGCATACGAGCTCGGCGGCGAAGACCATCGACCGCGTGGTCGACGTGTTCCCCGCCGCCGAGAAGGAAATGGTCCGCTCGATGCTCTCGGAGAGCCTGCGCGCGGTCATCTCCCAGACGCTGTTGAAGAAGAACGGCGGTGGCCGCATCGCGGCGCATGAAATCATGATCGGCACCCCGGCGATCCGCAATCTGATTCGCGAGGGCAAGATCGCACAGATGTTCTCGGCCATCCAGACCGGCCAGGCACAGGGCATGCAGACCCTGGATCAGTGCCTGACCGACATGGTGTCCAAGGGCGTGGTCAGCAAGGAGGAAGCGCGGTACAAGGCCTCCAACAAGGACGCCCTGTAGCCATGGATCGCGATCAGGCCATCAAGCTGATGCAGGACCTGCTGCGTCGCGTCATCGAAAAGAAAGCTTCGGATCTGTTCATCACGGCGGGCTTTCCGCCGGCCATCAAGGTCGACGGCGAGGTGCGGCCGCAGAGCGATCGCGCGCTCACCGGCGAGCAGTCCGCGACCCTGGTCCGCGCCATCATGAACGACCGGCAGACCAAGGAATTCGACGCCAGCAAGGAATGCAATTTCGCCATCTCCCCGCCGGGCATCGGCCGCTTTCGCGTCAGCGCCTTCGTGCAGCAGGGCGCCGTCGGCGCCGTGGTGCGCCTGATCAACGCCAAGATTCCCAGCTTCGAGGAGCTGGATCTGCCGGCAATCCTCAAGGAAGTCGCGCTGACCAAGCGCGGGCTGGTCATGATCGTCGGCGGCACCGGGTCCGGCAAGTCCACCTCGCTCGCGGCCATGATCGGGCACCGCAACGAGAACACCAAGCATCACATCGTCACCATCGAAGATCCGGTGGAGTACGTCCATCAGCACAAGGGCTGTGTCATCACGCACCGCGAGGTGGGGGTGGATACCGAGTCCTGGCATGCGGCGCTCAAGAACACGCTGCGGCAGGCCCCCGATGTCATTCTCATCGGTGAGGTGCGCGACCGCGAGACCATGGAGTACGCCATCCAGTTCGCCGAGACCGGCCACCTGGTGCTGGCCACGCTGCACGCCAACAGCGCCAACCAGGCGCTCGACCGCATCGTCAACTTCTTCCCCGATGAGCGGCGCGAACAGCTGCTCATGGACCTGTCGCTGAATATCCGCGCGTTCGTCTCGCAGCGGCTGATTCCGCGCGAATCCGGCGGCGGGCGCATCGCCGCCACCGAGATCATGCTCAATTCACCGCTGATCTCCGACCTGATCTTCAAGGGCGAGGTCGCCAAGATCAAGGAGGTCATGTCACGCTCCACCCGCCTGGGGATGCGCACCTTCGATCAGTCGCTCTATGAACTGTATGAGAGTGGCTACATCTCCTATGAGGATGCGCTGCGCAACGCCGACTCCAAGAACGAGCTGCGCCTGCGCATCAAGCTGGAAAGCCGGCGCGAGCACGTCGACGCCGGGGATGGCGGTCTGACGCTGAGCGAAGAGACGGATGAGGGCAAGAGCCTGTGAATGCGGTGAGCGAGGATCTGCTGCCGGAGGCCGAGGAGCCCGAAGTGCGCGCCGCACAGGGTCCTGCCGGGGGCGAGTCCCCCGCGCAGACCGTTCTCAACACCAAGCCGCTGTTCAAGCTGATGGTGGAGAAGAAGGCCTCGGACCTGTTCTTCACCGCCAATGCACCCATCAAGATCAAGATCGAAGGCCAGATCTTTCCGGTCAACAAGAATGTGCTGACGCCGGAAGTCGTGCGCCAGACCGCCCTGGGTCTCATGAATCAGGAGCAGCGCGAGCGTTTCCAGTCGGAACTGGAGATCGATTTCGCCATCTCCCGCCCCGGCCTCGGCCGCTTCCGGGTCAACATTTTCATGCAGCGCGGCTACCCGGCCGTGGTGCTGCGCTATATCACGGCCGATATGCCGCGCCTGGAATCCCTGGGCCTCCCGGACGTCATGCGCGACCTCATCATGCTCAAGCGCGGGCTGGTGCTGGTGGTGGGGGCGACCGGCTCAGGCAAGTCCACCACCATCGCGGCGATGATCAACCATCGCAATGAGGGGTCCTCGGATCACATCGTGACCATCGAGGATCCGATCGAGTTCCTGCACACCAACAAGCGCTCCATCGTCAATCAGCGCGAGGTGGGGCTCGACACCAAGTCCTTTTCCCGCGCGCTGCGCAGCGTCATGCGTGCCGCGCCGGATGTCATCCTGGTCGGCGAAATCCGCGACAAGGAGAGCATGGAGGCGGCGATCAACCTGTCCGGCACCGGGCATCTGGTGCTCGCCACCCTGCACGCCAACAACTGCGCCGAGACGCTCGACCGCATCATCAACATGTTTCCGCGCGAGCAGCACAACCAGATCTTTCTGGACCTCTCGCAGTACCTGAAGGCGGTCATGGCGCAGCGCCTGGTGATGGGCAAGGACGGCAAGCGGGTCGCGGCGGTGGAGGTCATGCTCAACACCCCGCACATCGGCGAGCTGGTCAAGAAGGGCGATGTGGTGGGCATCAAGGAGGCCATCATCGCCAGCGGCGAGCGCGGCGTGCAGAGCTTCGATGTCGCCCTGCATGGCCTGGTGAAGCATAACCGCGTGACGCTGGATGAGGCGTTGATGCACGCCGACTCGCGCGCCAACCTCGAGACCAAGATCAACTTCGGTTGAGGATGACCTCGGCCAGAACGGCCATGCGCACCGCGACGCCATTGCGCACCTGGTCGCGGATCACCGACTGCGGACCATCGGCCACGTCCGAGGCGATTTCGATACCCCGGTTCATGGGCTGCGGATGCATGACAATGGCATCCGGCTTCGCCAGCTGTAGCCGCTCGGGCGTCAGGCCGTACTTGGCGAAGTAACGGTCGGCGTCGGGCAGCGATGCCTGGCTCATGCGCTCCTTCTGGATGCGCAGCATCATGATCACGTCCGCATCCTTCAGGCCCTTGGCGAGCGTCGTATGGCGCGCGCAGCCGGGGAACTCCCCAGGTTCGGGCATGAACACCGGCGGCGCGACGATCCGCAGTTCACCGACACCCAAGGCCGTCAGCACATCGTAGGCGGAGCGCGCCACCCGCGAATGGCGCACGTCACCGACGATGGCGATCGCGAGCCGCGCGAAGTCCGGCTTGCGCTGCTGGATGGTCAGGGCATCGAGCAGCCCCTGGGTGGGATGCGCCACATGCGCCTCGCCCGCCGACAGCACGCTCACATGCGGCCGCACATGGTCGGCCACCAGAGCCGGGATGCCTTCCTCGGCATCGCGGATCACCAGTACATCGACGTGCAGCGCCTCGAGTGTGTAGATGGTATCCAGCATGCTCTCGCCCTTCGCGCGCGAGGACAGCTGCAACTCCAGATTGACGACATCGGCGCCCAGGCGCTTGGCGGCGAGCTCGAAGGACACCCGGGTGCGAGTCGAGGGTTCGGTGAAGAGATTCGCGACCGTGATGCCCGCGAGATCCCGCGAGGCCGGCGGCGCCTCACCCAGCGGCCGCACATAGGACTGTGAGCGTTCCAGCAGATGAGTCATGACGGCGCGGTCCAGGCCTGCGAGGGTCAGGAGATGGCGCAGGTGGCCGTTGTCGCGCAGCTGCGCGGTGATCGCGCGGGTCCTGATGGTGGTGTCGATCACGTCTTGCGGTCCCCTTCTCCGGCCAGCCAGCGCGTCAGGATGACTGCGGCGGCGGCGCTGTCGATGTCTTCTCGTTGCACGCGGCGGCGGCGCTGCCCGCTCGCGCGCTGATCCTTGAGGACCTGCCCGGCTTCCAGGGAGGAGCCGTGTTCATCCACGTGTTCCACCGGCAGCGCGAAGCGCAGCTGCAATGCCGTGCCGAAGTCGCGGGCCGCCTGCGCGAGGCTGCCATCGGTCCCGTCGGCATTATAGGGGACACCGACAATCAGCACGTGCGGTGAAAGCGTTCGCACCTCCCGGGCGATGGCGGTCCAGTCGGGGACGCCGTCGTGGGCGGCGATGGCGGGCCGCGGCGCGGCACTGGCCGTCAAGGTGTCGCCGGCCGCCATGCCGATGCGACGCCGGCCATAGTCGAAGGCGAGTGCGATGCGCGGCGTGGCGCGGTCGGGGTCAGGCATTACCGGCTGTGGGGCTCAGCTTCTCGACATCCACGCCGAGGAACTGCCAGGAGGCCTCCCAGCGCTGGGTGAAGGGCAGATTGAACAGTAACCGCTCATCGGCGGGCACCGGCAACCAGTCATTGTCCCGGATCTCCTGCTCCAGCTGGCCGGCGTCCCAGCGGGCGAACCCGAGGGCGACGTAGGCGTCGCCCGGACCCTCGCCGCGCGCCATGGCGGCCAGCACATCGCGGGAGGTCGTGACCTGGATCAGCTCGGAGACTTTGTGGGTGGAATCCCAGTCGCCGCCCGGCCGGTGCAGCACGAAGCCCCGGTCGGTTCGCATCGGACCGCCGCACAGCACGATCTGCCCGCCGATCTGCTCATCGCGCGCCTCGAGCTTCATCTGCGACAGCACATCGCGCAGCATCATCGGCGAGGGCTTGTTGAGGACGATGCCGAGGGCGCCGCGGTCGCTGTGCTCACACACCAGCGTCACCGAGTGCGAGAAGTCATCATCGGTCAGCGCCGGCATGGCGATCAGCAGGTGATTGGTGTAGCTGGCCTGGGTCACGCTTCGAGTATGGCGTCACCGGGCGGAGGGCTCAAGGCACTGCCGCAACGTGTCCCGGCGCGACCCGGCCCCCGGTGAATTGCCATTCGTAGGCGAACCTCAGGGTGTGGTAGCGGGCCGCCAGATCCGGTGGAAACGGGTCGAACGGGCTCGCGAGCTTGAGGATGGCGAGCGCCGCGGCGTCCAGGTCCGCATAGCCGCTGCTGGTGAGGATCGCCGCCGTCGCCAGGTGGCCGTCCGCGGCAATGGCGACTTCCAGTACCGGGCTTGCCTGCACCCCGACGCGCTGGGCGGCCGTCGGATAGTTCAGGGTGCCGATGCGCTCCACGCGCCGCCGCCAGCTGTCGAGATAGGGGGCGATGATCGATTCGCGCGTGTCCGGGGTGATCCACAGCTCATCACGCTTCATGCCGCGCAATTGCAGCGCGCCGGTGTCCGCGTCAGCCGGTTGCGCCGCCGTGGCCTCGACCGCGAGCGCCGTGTCACGGGTGAGCGCGTCCTCGCCCTGCGTGGCGGCGAAGTAGCGGATGTCGGTGCGCGCCGCGGTGGTGGTCAGCACCGGGTCATCGGCGCGCGCGCTGGCGGCCGCGGCGCTGCTCAAGCCGGTGCCCTGCTCTTGACCGGCCTGGGGCGGGGGAGAGGCCTCGGCGGCCTGATGGTGCGCGACCACGGGCGCCGAGGTATTGCCGGAGCCCAGCTGGGTACGCTGCGCGAGGTAGGCTGCCGAGTCGTTGTGCTCCGCGGTGGGCAGCTCGTCGGAGGCCAGCAGGACATCGATGCCGCGGGTGTCGCTGTCGTGGCCACCGCTGCCGGCGAAGGTGAGCCCGAGGATCAGCATTCCATGGATCAGGGCGGCAATAAACAAGGTCATCAGCAGCCGATCCCGGACCGGGGCCGAACCTTCGCGTGGTATGAGTGCCCGCATTGGCATTGGCCCCTCAGCGCTGCAGCCGACGCTCGATGGCCTGCATCAGCAGGTCGCCGATATTGATGTGGAACTGCTTATCGAGCTCGCGGATGCCGGTGGGGCTGGTGACATTGATTTCGGTGACATAGCCGCCGATCACATCCAGACCCACGAACAGCATGCCGCGCCGGGCCAGCGCCGGGCCGATCTGGGCCGCAAGCCAGCGGTCACGGTCGTTCAGGGGACGGCCGACCCCCAGCGCACCGGCGGCGAGGTTGCCGCGGTGGTCGTCCGCGGACGGCATACGCGCCAGGGCATACGGCATCGGCTCACCGTCCACCAGCAGCACCCGCGAATCGCCGCTTTCCACGATCTGCGGCAGATAGCGCTGCGCCATGGCGAAGCGCGAGCCATGTGCGGTCAGGGTTTCGAAAATGACCAGACGGTTCTTGTCGGTCACGTCGGTGACGAAAATAGAGCGCCCGCCCATCCCGTCGAGGGGCTTGCAGACGATCTTGCCGTGTTCGTGCAGGAAGGCGTCCATATCGGCAAGGCTGCGGGTGATCAGGGTCGGGGCGCAGCATTGCGGGAACCAGGCGGTGTACGCCTTCTCATTCATGTCGCGCAGGCCCTGAGGCTGGTTGACCACCATGGCGCCTTGCTCCTGCGCCCGATCCAGAATGTAGGTGGTGTAGATGTACTCCATGTCGAAGGGCGGATCCTTGCGCATGAGGATGCAGCCAAAACTGCCCAGCGGCTGAGTGCTGCGCTCGCCCAGGGTGAACCAGGCAGCCGGATCCGCCCGCACCGTCAGCGCGCGTGCATGCCCGAGCGCCTGCCCGTCGCGCACGAACAGGTCCTGCTGCTCCAGGTAGTGCAGCTCAAAGCCGCGCGACTGGGCGGCGAGCAGCATCGCCAGGGTGGAGTCCTTCGCGTACTGGATGGCCCCAATGGGGTCCATCACCACGGCAAGTCGGATGTTCTGGGTCATGTCGCCATTTTCGCACGGGCCAAGGAGCGGGAGTTACGTCGCAAGACGCGAATGCCGCACAACCTGAAAGCCCGTCTGTGTGCAAAATCGTGACGAGTCTGACATAGCAGGGGGTGTGCCGATATGTTAAAACCCGAACGGCCTGCAATTCGGTCAGGCGTCCAATGGGAACCTAAGGTGGAAGGAGTCGTCTCCGTGTCGGGCACCAATTCGAAGCTCCAGGGCCTGAAGGTTCTGGTCATCGATGACAGCAAGACCATCCGTCGCACGGCGGAGACCCTGCTGGCGAAGGAAGGCTGCGAAGTCTTTACCGCCATCGATGGCTTCGACGCCCTGGCCAAGATTGCCGACCATCAGCCCGATATCGTTTTCGTGGATATCATGATGCCGCGTCTGGACGGCTATCAGACCTGTTCGCTGATCAAGCACAACAAGGTTTTCCGCGCTATACCGGTCATCATGCTGTCGTCCAAGGACGGGCTGTTTGATCGCGCGCGCGGCCGAATCGTCGGTTCTGAGCATTACCTGACCAAGCCGTTTACCAAGGACGAGCTGCTCAGCGCCATCGAAACGCACATAGGGAGATGATGGCAATGCAATTGGTACTCATCGTCGATGATTCGCCGACCGAGCTGCATGTCATGCAAAAGGCCCTGCAGAAGCACGGCTACCGCACCGCCGCCGCCGCCGACGGTGCCGAGGGCATCCGGCTGGCACGCGAGATGATCCCGGACCTCATTTTCATGGACGTGGTGATGCCGGGCATGAACGGCTATCAGGCGACGCGCACCTTGGTGAATGACCCCAAGACGCGCACCATTCCGATCATCATGGTGACCTCCAAGGGCCATGAAACCGACAAGATCTGGGGACTGCGCCAGGGCGCGATCGACTATATGGTGAAGCCGGTGTCGCCGGACCAGCTTGTGGCCAAGGCACAGGCGACGCTCGCTCACTAGCGTGAGCGTATAGAGGATGGAAGAGGTATCACTCAAATCGTTGCGGGACCGCCCCTTCGAATTGCTCGCCGAACTCGAGCGCCGCGGGCGCGCCGTCTCGGCGAGCCAGGGCAATGACGGCGCCGCCGGTCGTGAATGGGTCGGCGTCGCGCTGCGCATGGCCGGGGAGCTGTTTCTCGCGGCGCGCGAGGAGACCCGCGAAGTCTTGAGTGTGCCCAACAGCATCACCCGGGTGCCGGGCGCGAAGGGCTGGGTGCGCGGGCTTGCCAATGTGCGCGGCCAGCTGCTGCCCATCATCGACATGAAACAGTTCATCGGCAGCGGAGTCGCGGTACTGTCGCGCAATACGCGCATTGTCGTGGTCAACCATCGCGAGATACCCGCCGGCCTGCTCGTCGATGAGGTGCTGGGATTCCGGCGCTTCGCCGAATCGGAGTTTTCGGGCGACGTACCGCCGACCGTGGCGCGTTGCGAACGTTATCTTGCCGGGTGCTTCCGGCGCGGCCAGGAGCAGTGGCCGGTTTTGAGTCTGCGTACGATCCTGGAGAGCCAGGCGTTCGCCGAGGCGGCAGCGTAAATGGCGGAATCGAAGGAAACCTCAGGCAAACCTGAATTGCTGGTGGCACTGGCGGCCTTTCTGGTGCTCATCGGCGCCGTGGCGGCCTTGTGGCGCACGGACCTGGCGACCGCGATGCTGCCGGTGGGTTTTGCCGTGGCAGCCACCATCGTGCTCGCGCTGCTGTATCTGAAACTGCGGCGCGTGCGCGACCTGGCCGAGACCCAGCAGCTGGCGGTCGACACCCAGCGTCGCGAAAGCGAACGCAACCAGCAGGCGATTCTGCGGCTGCTGGATGAGCTCTCCAGCCTCGCCGACGGGGACCTGACGGTGCAGGCGACGGTGACGGAGGACATCACCGGGGCCATCGCCGACTCCATCAATTACGCCGTCGATGCCCTGCGCGGCCTGGTCACCACCATCAACAGTTCGGCCATCTCCCTGGATGGCGCCGCCCGCCAGACCCAGGCGCTGGCCCAGCACCTGGCCAAGGCCAGCGGCGCCCAGTCCAAGCAGATCGCCGCCGCCACCGAGACCGCCGGTCATGTGGCGTCCGCCACCGAAGAGGTGTCGGGCAACGCCGAACGTGCGGCCGATGTGGCGCGCCACTCGGTCGATGTCGCCCACAAGGGCGGCGAGGCCGTGCGTCGTACCATCGATGGCATGAACGCCATCCGCGAAACCATCCAGGACACCTCCAAGCGCATCAAGCGACTCGGGGAAAGCTCCCAGGAAATCGGCAACATCGTCGAGCTGATCAACGATATCGCCGAGCAGACGAACATTCTGGCGTTGAACGCCTCCATCCAGGCCTCGATGGCCGGCGAGGCCGGCCGCGGCTTCGCCGTGGTGGCCGATGAAGTGCAGCGGCTGGCCGAACGCGCGGCCACCGCCACCAAGCAGATTGAGGTGCTGGTGCGCACCATTCAGACCGACACCAACGAAGCCGTGGTCTCCATGGAGCGCAGCACCACCGATGTGGTGGGCGGCGCGCTGCTGGCCGAAAATGCCGGGGCCGCGCTGGAAGAGATCGAGCAGGTGTCCAATCAGATCGCAAGCCTGGTGCAGAACATCTCGGCGAGCTCCCGCCAGCAGTCCGGAGCGGTGCAGGACATCGCGCGCAACATGCAGGTGCTCAAGGAAATCAGCGCCCAGACCGCCGATTCGACCAGTGCCACCTCGGTCGCCATCGCGAAGCTGGCGGAACTGTCCGCCGGGCTGCGCAAGTCCGCGGCGGGCTTCCGGTTACCCGGCGCCCTGGCGCCGGGTGCTGCCGGCACCCCCGCCACTACCACCGGCACCACCCCCACCGCCGGCACCGGCACCTTTCCGCGCCCCGAGGATCCGCGCACCGCCACCGCCGTGCGACCGGTCGTTGCCGTCCGTGGCAGCTGATGGCCGGGATGGACACGGCGCATGACTGAAGTCGTAATTCAAAGTTTCGAACATGTCGGCCGCGAGCTGAACCTCACGCTGGGCGAGGCGCGCACCGCGCTCGAGAGCTATGTCGAGCAGCCGGACAATGTCTCGCTGCTGAACCGCACCGCCGCCGAGCTGCATCAGGTGCAGGGCGTGCTGAAGGTGCTGGAGATCTACGGTGCGGCGCTGCTCGCGGAGGAGATGGAGCAGGTCGCCCGCTACCTGGTGGCGAGTGCCGGCGAACACAAGAACCAGGCCGAGAGCCTCGATGCCCTGATGCGGGCCATGGTCCAGCTGCCGAGCTACCTGGAGCGGGTGCTGGCCGGCGGCCGGGACCTCGCGCTGATCCTGCTGCCACTCCTGAACGACCTGCGCGCGGTGCGCGGCAGCTCGCTCTTGTCGGAAGGCACGTTGCTGCTGCTGAACCTGAAATCCGACCGGCAGGCGCAGCCGGCCGCGGCCGCGGCGGGCGAAGCGCCGTTGACACTCGAACAATGGGCGCGGCGACTGCGCCCGCGTTTCCAGCTGGGTCTGGTGGGCTGGATCCGCGGCGAGCGGCCCGATCAGAATCTGGCGATGCTGGCCGAAGTGGCGCACAAGCTTGAGCAGGCCGCCACGCGCCAGCCGGTGTTCCAGCTTTGGTGGGTGACCAGCGCCGTCATCGAGGCGCTGCAGGAGCATGGACTGTCCACGGGAGTGTCCATCAAACGGCTGCTGGGGCTGGCTGACCGGGAAATCAAACGCCTTTATGACCTGACCGAGGCACGCTATGCGCAAAGCCCGGCGGTGGATCTGCTCAACAATCTTCTCTACTACGTCGGGCGGGCCGAATCGACCGGCCCGCGGGTCACGGCGGTGCGTGCCTCGTTCCGACTGAACGAGCTCCTGCCGGTGGATGATGCGGTGGACCAGGAGCGCGAAAGTCTGTCCGCGCCCAGCGTCAAACTCATGCAGACGGTGGCAGCCGCCATCCGCGAGGATCTCGGCAAGGTCAAGGATGTGCTGGATATCTTCGTGCGCCGCGGCGCCGGCCAGCCGCAGAGTCTCGCCCCGCAGGTGGAGATGCTGCGCAAGATCGGCGACACCCTGGGCGTGCTGGGTCTGGGTGAACTGCGTGCGGCCGTACAGGGTGAGACGGAGCGGCTCGGCAAGATCGTATCCGGCACGCTGCAGCCGGAGCATTCGCTGCTGGTGGATATCGCTGCGACACTGATTGGCGTCGAAGACAAGCTGGATGGACGCCTGGTGGGCATGATCCTGCCGCGCGCCCGCGAGCCGCAGTCGGCGGAGGCGAACGATTCTGATTTCCAACAGGTGCAGTCCGCCGTCCTGCGCGAATGCATTTTGAATCTGGCACGGCTGAAGGAATCGATCGCCCAAAGCGTGGGGGGCACGCTCGACACGGCCGGCCTGGACGCGTGGCCGGAGCTGATGCGGGGCCTCAAGGCGGGCCTGCTGATGCTCGGCAAGTCGCGCGCCGTCGCGCTGATCGAAAACATCCAGGCGCGGCTTGCGCCGCTGATGCAGCCGGGCGGCGCGGCGGCACTCACCGGCGGTCGCCTGGATCGCCTGGCCGATGCGATCGTCAGCCTCGAATACTACATGGAGACCCTGCAGGCCGGGCGCAGTGATCCGTGGTACATGCTCGACAATGCGCAGGCTTCCCTGGATGCGATCGAGGCGCAGCCGGCGCCCGCGGTACCGACTGTCACGCCGCTCGAGCACAGTTCATTTGCGCAGACGGTGCAGATCGGCGGCGGCGCCGCGGCGGCGCGCGCGCAGATGGAAGCGGATCTGCGCCACCAGGGCACCGTGCCGCTGCTGGCAACGGAAGTCCCGGTGGCTGCCGGAGTCGCGGACCCGGAACTGCTGAAGCTGTTTGTCGAGGAAGCGCGCGAAGAACTGGCGCGCATCGCGACCTATTTCCCGATCTGGGAACAAAACCCGCTGGAGGTCTCCGCGTTGCTGAACGTGCGCCGCTCGATGCACACGCTCAAAGGCAGCGGTCGCATGGTGGGTGCGCGGGATTTGAGCGAATTCGCCTGGGCTGCCGAAAACCTCCTGAACCGGCTGCTCGACAATACCTTGACCCGATCCCCGGCGATCGCCGCGACGCTGCATGAGGCCGTCACCGGCCTGCCGCAGCTGATCGACGCGCTGGAGCACGGCATGCCGGTGCGATTTGACGCCAAGGCATTGATGGCGCGGGCCCATGCGCTCGCCGCCGCGCGTGAGGGCTCCGAGGGCAGGCAGACGACGGTGATGGCGACCCAGGTACTGCAGGGCGGCAAGCCCTTCCTGGACGCGGCCACGCAGGTCGCGCCGCCGCCTGCGCCGGAGGACGCCACCGGTCCTGAGTTTCTGGCCGTGCCGGAACTCGCCCCGCTCGAAAGCGCCAATGCCCAGGATGATGTGCTGCGTGACATCTACACCCGCGAGACCAACGCCCACGTGGCCACGGTGCGCGAATACCTGCGGCAGGAAAACCAGCGGCCGCAGCCGCACGAACTCACCGAGGCGGTCTATCGCGCCTGCCATACGCTCTCCGGCAGCTCGACCATGGCGGCGGCGCGTCACGGCATCCGCCTCGCGCAACCGCTCGACCATTGGTTGCGCAAATCCTTCGACAGCGGCGTGGGCCTGACGAGCTCGGATCTGGAAGTCTTGGGCGACTGCATGACCGCCATGGAGTCGGTGGCGTCCAATCTGGATGAGACCACCGGCTACTTCGTGATGCACGGACGGCTGCTGGATCGGCTGTCCGAGGCCGAAAAGGACCTGGACCGACGTATTGCAGACGCCGTCGAGGCCGAACGCCGCAACGCGCGCTCCCAGCCGATCGGTACCGCCGCCGAGGTTGCCGCGAGCAGCGCGGCCGCCAGCGACAGTGCCGCCGAGACGATGGTGGCGACGCGGTTCGTGGCGGACCAGCCCGAGCAGCTGGCTGCGGCGGCGGATAACGTCTCCGCGGAAACGCCGGGCCCCGAAGACACGCAGCTGATCAAGCCACTGGATTTTGTGCTGCCCGCCGAGGAGGTCGCGCTCGATGATGCAGCGGCGCCGGAAGTGGAAGGACCGGCCACCGATGCGCAGCTGGATGCACCCCCGGAAGAGGAACCGGTGGTCGATTACGATCCGGACGTGGCCAGCATCTTCACGGAAGAGGCCACCGAGCTGCTCGAGGTGTGCGAGTCACAGCTGGCGGGCTGGCGCAACGATCCCGGCAACGCCGAGCGGCCCGCGGCGCTGAAGCGCCCCTTGCACACCCTCAAGGGTGGCGCGCGCATGGCCGGCATCACGGCCATGGGTGATTTGAGCCATGAGCTCGAGTCGCTGGTGAATTTCATTGATTCGGGCGGCGTGCTGCCGGATGCCGCGGCCTTTGATGTACTTCAGGGCAGTGTCGATGAGCTGTCGCGCATGCGTGACAGCGTCGCCGCCGGGCGCGGCGTCGCGCCGGCGCGCGAGTGCATTGCCCGCATCCGCGCGTTGTTGGATCCCGGACAGCTGGCCGCACTCGCCGCACAGGCGCCGCAGGAGCAGCCGAGCCCCGAAGTCCCCGATGCGCCCAAGGCTCCCGAGGTTCCCGATACACCGAAGACGCCTGAGGTGCCTGACACCCCCGAACTTCCGGAGGTGCCCGACACCCCGCAGGCGCCGGAGATTCCGCAATCGCCCGAGTTGCCGCAGTCACCGGCGCAACCCACGACGAGTTTTGAGATTCCGGCCGCGCCGCAGCTGGTACCGCCCGGGCGTGAGCCGGTGGCGCCCGGCGACCGCCCCGAGATGGCGCGCGTCGATGCCGACCTGCTCGATCAGCTGCTGAACGTTTCCGGTGAGGTGAGCATCTCGCGTGCCCGTCTCGAGCAGCAGATGGGCTCGATTGAATTCAACCTGGGCGAACTGTCCCGCACCGTCACGCGTCTGAAGGAACAGCAGCGCAAGCTGGAAATCGAGACCGAAAAACAGATCCTCCACGGTCACGAGGAGGAAACCGGGCATCGCGCGGAGTTTGATCCGCTGGAGCTGGACCGCTACTCGGCCATCCAGCAGTTCTCGCGCGGCCTGGCCGAGACCGCCAGTGACGTTGCCAGCATCCAGCAGCTGCTGGAAAGCCTGGTTCAGGAGACGCAGAACCTGCTGCAACAGCAGGCGCGTACGGTCACCGAGCTGCAGAATGGGCTGATGCGTACGCGCATGGTGCCGTTCCAGCGCCATGTGCAGCGGCTGTCGCGGATCGTGCGCCAGGCGGCCGCGGACACCGGCAAGCGCGCCGAGCTCATCGTCAGCGGCGCCTCGGGCGAGCTTGACCGGCAGGTGCTCGAACGCATGCTGCCGCCGTTCGAGCACATGCTGCGCAATGCGGTGGTTCACGGCCTCGAGAGCCCGGAGGAGCGCGTCGCGCAGGGCAAGAGCGATTCGGGCACGATTCACCTGGACCTGCAGCGCGAAGGCGCCGAAGTCATGGTGAAGGTGAGCGATGACGGCGCGGGCATGAAGCTCAACGCCATCCGCGACAAGGGCCTGGCACTGGGTCTGATCCAGCCCGGCCAGTCGCTCTCGGATGAGGATGCGATGCAGTTGATCCTGGAGCCGGGATTCTCCACGGCCGGGTCGGTCACGCAGCAGGCCGGGCGCGGTGTCGGCATGGACGTCGTGGCCACGGAAATCAAGCGTCTCGGCGGCTCCCTGAACATGGAGACCGTGGCCGGCAAAGGCACCACGTTCACCATCCGTCTGCCGTTCACGCTGGCGATCAGCCATGCGCTGGTTGTGCGTACCGGGGATGAGTATTACGCGCTGCCGCTGCCCACCGTCGAGGGGGTGCTGCGACTGTCCAAGGCCGATGTCACCGCCCACCTCGGCCGGGAAACCGCAACCTTCGAGCAGAACGGACAGAAATACCGCTTCCAGCATCTGGCGGCGTTCGTGGGCCTGGAGCCTTCGGCGTTGCCGGAAGGCGATGTCACGGTGCCGGTGGTGCTGGTGCGCGCCGGTGAACACTCCACCGGCCTGGTCGCCGACGATCTCATCGGCAGTCGCGAAATCGTGGTCAAGTCGGTGGGTCCGCAGGTTTCGAGCATCCGCGGCATCTCCGGTGCGACCATTCTTGGCGACGGCCGCATTGTCATTATTCTGGATATCGGCGCGCTGGTGCGCGGTGAGTGGCGTTCGCGCTACGCGTCGTTGCCGGTGCGCGAGAAAGGCGACCGGCGCACCTTCGCCATGGTCGTCGATGATTCGATCACCGTGCGGCGCGTGACCCAGCGGCTGCTGGAACGCAACGGCATGCGCGTGATCACGGCGCGTGACGGCATGGATGCGGTGACGCTGCTGCAGGACCACGTCCCCGACATCATCCTGCTGGACATCGAGATGCCGCGTATGGACGGTTACGAGGTTGCCGCCCATGTCCGCAGCGATCCGCGGCTGCGCGACATACCCATCATCATGATCACGTCACGCGTGGGCGAGAAACATCGTGCCCGCGCCATCGAGCTGGGCGTGGACGATTACCTCGGCAAGCCCTACCAGGAGGCACAGTTGCTGGACGCCATCGTGCCGCTGGTGGAACGTCATCGCGAGACGCAGCGCAGCCGCAGGGTGTCCGCCGATGGCTGAGCGCGTCAATGAAATCTACAGCCTGCTGATTCCGCTGGTGGACTCGCGGCTGATCGTGCCGCGCGCCTGTATCGCCGAAGTCATCGGCTTCCAGGTGCCTACCGAGATGACCGGTGCGCCGCCCTGGTACATCGGCACCATCAGCTGGAATGGACGACAGGTGCCGCTGGTGTCCTTTGAAGGCACCTGTGGTCAGAACATTCCGGCGGCCGCCGGACGCAGTCGCGTGGTGATCTTCCACTGCATCGGTGACAAACTCGAGGGCGGCTACTTCGGCATTGTCTCGCAGGGCTTCCCGCAACTGGTGCGGGTCAGCTCGGATGTGGTGCGGCCCGACAATTCCAAGGTGTTCGGCGAGCGTACGCCGGTGATCTGCCAGGTGCGCATGCTCAACGAAGCACCGCTGGTGCCGGACATCGAGCGGCTCGAAGTGATGATCGCCGAAGAGACCCGCGCCGCCTGAACACCAAGCACCTGCTGCTGATTGGCGCATCCCGTGGACTGGGTCTCGCACTGGTCGAGGAGTACCTTAGGCGCGGCTGGCAGGTGGTGGGCACCGAACGGAGTGCGACCCCATCGGGGTTGCACGCACTGGTGAAGGATGCCGGCGGCCGGCTCGAAATCGAAACGGTCGACATCGATCATCCGGCGCAGGTGGCCGCGCTCGCTGCGCGTCTCAAGCTCAGAAAGTTCGACATGCTGTTCGTCAACGCTGGCGTCAAGAACGACGACCGCGAGACGATTGCCGATGTGTCGACCGATGAGTTCGTGCGCGTTATGATCACCAACGCCCTAAGCCCGATGCGTGCCATCGAGACGCTGCAGCATCTGGTACTCCCGCACGGCACGATCGGGGTCATGTCCTCTGGCCAGGGCAGTGTCGCCAACAATACCAATGGCCATTACGAGGTCTACCGCAGCAGCAAGGCCGCGCTCAACATGTTCATGCGCAGCTTCGCGGCCCGCCACGCCGGCGATGCGCGCACGCTGCTGCTGATGGCGCCCGGCTGGGTGCGCACCGACATGGGCGGCCCGCGGGCGCGTCTGAGCATCGAGGAGAGCATTCCGAAGCTTGCGGATACGATGATCGCCGCGACCGGCAAGGTGGGCCTGCACTATCTGGATTACCTGGGACGAACCGTCCCCTGGTGAGCCTTCAGCGGCAGAGAGCGTTCACAGAGTCGCCACCATTGCCACCACCGTCACCGCCATGATGACCGTCGCAGCCCAGCCAAGGCCGCGCAGTCTCGGTCGGATGACGAACCGCCCCATGATGTCCTCGCGGCGCGCCAGCAACATCATGATCACCATGATCGGCACAGCGATGACGCCGTTGATCTCGGCGCTCCACAGCAGTGCGCGCATGGGGTCCAGATGCGTGAAATTCAGTATCACCCCACCCACGGTTGCGACCGCCACAATGGAGTAGAACTCCACCGCTTCGTGCAGCTTCCTGTCCAGGCCCGATTGCCAGTCAAAGCTCTCGGATACCGCATAGGCGGCCGAGCCGGCCAGCACCGGTACCGCGAGCATGCCGGTGCCGATGATCCCGAGGCTGAACAGCAGAAAGGTAACCTGCCCGCCGAGCGGCCGCAGTGCTTCGGCCGCCTGGGCCGAGGTCTGGATATTCGCCGGTCCCGCCGCGTGCAACGTCGCTGCCGTACTGAGAATGATAAAGAACGCGATGAGATTGGAGAATCCCATACCGATGTAGGTATCCCAGCGAATGCGCCGCAGATGCCGGCGCGCGACTTCTTCGGCGTGCGGCAGCATGGCGCCAAGGCCATTGCCGGCGCCGACCGCGCGCAGATCCTCCATTTCCTGCGCAGCCTGCCAGAAGAACAGATACGGACTGATGGTCGTACCGAAGACCGCGACGATGATAGTGATGGTGCCGTTATCCAGCGCCAGATGCGGATAGAAGATTTCGCGAAGCACGCCATGCCAAGGCACATGAATCGTGAAGACCACGGCGACATAGGACAGGAGCACCAGGGTCAGCCACTTCAGGTAACGGACATAGGTTTCATAGCGCAGGAAAACCTGCAGTGCCAGGCACAGCCCGCCGAATCCGACCGAATACAGATGGGCGGAGCCACCGACCAGCAGTCGCAGCGCTTCTCCCATGGCGGCGACATCGGCTGCGATGTTGATGGTATTGGCAATCAGCAGCAGCCCGACAATGCTGTACAGCACCGGGCGCGGGAAGGCCGCCTTCACATTCGCGGCGAGGCCCCGTCCGGTAATGCAGCCGAGGCGGGCGCTGACCATCTGGATCGCGACCATGAGCGGATAGGTGAACAGCACCGTCCACAGCATGGCGTAGCCGAACTGGGCGCCGGCCTGGGAGTATGTGGCGATGCCGCTCGGATCATCGTCAGCCGCGCCGGTAATGAGTCCCGGGCCCAGCTGCTTTACGCGCGGATGTCCTGCGAGCTTCTTGAGAAGTGTGACCATCGCCCCCGCTCCAAACCCCTGTGGCGCACGCCGGCGATGCCGCGCACTGCGCGCGCGACGGCGTGCCGATCGGTTCGATCGAGGGAGTTCGGGCAAAGGCACCACCGCACTGCAGCGGATGGCGCTCGGGGAACCCTGCGCGCTATCGAGCTACCGTGCGGGTGCGTTCAGCGCCCCGCCGACTACCACTCGTACAACTGCCCACAGGGACGCCTTCTGTTGCTGATGACGTGCGGGAAGATAGCGGCGCTTCGCCGATGTGTAAAGGCCGGATGTTACAGATCCCCAAGCTGCTGCTGGATGATGGCGAGTGCCGCCAGCGCCGCTGTCTCGGTGCGCAGAATGCGCGGACCCAGTGACAGCCGCTTGAATTGCGCGGCGGACGCCGCGGTGCGCTCGGCATCGGACAAGCCGCCCTCGGGACCGATCAGCAAGGTCGCGGTGTCGCTCGGCGGCAGGTCCCTGGCTTTCATTCCGCCATCCGGGTTGAGCAGCAGCCGCAGGCCATCGGGCAGGTCCGATACCAGGAACTCCTGCAGGCCAACGGGCGCGGTGATTTCCGGCAGCTGATTGCGGCCGCTTTGTTCGCAGGCTGCGATGGCGATGGCGCGCCAGTGGCGCAGACGATTGGCGGCCTGCGCCGCGTTGAGCCGCACGACGGTGCGCTCGGTCAGCACCGGCACGATGCGCCACACGCCGAGCTCCGTGGCCTTCTGCACCACCACGTCCATGCGTTCGCCGCGCGAGATTCCCTGTGCCAGTGTGACCCGCAGCGGCGACTCGCGGCTCACCGGGTAGTACTCACCCACCGCGACACGAACCGTTTTTCGCGCGAACGCCACCACTGTGGCGGCGTATTCGCCGCCCGCATTGTCGAACAGGATCAGCGCATCGCCGACGCGCAGCCGCAGCACGCGGGCGATGTGGTTGGCGGCGGTGCCGTCCAGCTCCACATGAACGCGGCCGCCGACCGGCACTTCGGCATGCACTCGGTTCAGTCGCATGTCGCCAGGTCCAATCCTTCGCGGGCCACCTGCACCATGAGCTCGATGTGCTCGGGCTCGATGATGTAGGGCGGCATGAAGTAGATGACGTTGCCGATCGGCCGCAGCAGCACGCCGCGTGACAGGGCATGCCGGTACACGGTCATACCGCGCCGCTCCTGCCACGGGTACGGTGCGCCGCGGCTCTGGTCGCGGCCCATTTCGATGGCGGTGATCATGCCGCGCTGGCGCACCTCGGCGACATGCGGATGATCGGCCAGTGGTGCCACGGCCTGTGCGAACTGTTGCGCCAGGGTACGGTTGCGCTCGATGACGGGGTCTTGTTTGAAGATCTCAAGCGTGGCCAGGGCCGCCGCGCAGCCCAGGGCATTGCCGGTATAGCTGTGGGAGTGCAGGAACGCGTTGAGCTTTACATACTCGTCGTAGAAGGCGGCAAAGAGGTCATCCGTCGTCAGCACCACCGACAGCGGCAGATAGCCGCCGGTCAGACCCTTCGAGAGGCACATCAGATCCGGACGGATGCCCGCCTGCTCGCAGGCGAACAGGGTGCCGGTGCGCCCGAAGCCCACGGCGATTTCATCGGCGATGAGATGCACCTGATAGCGGTCGCAGGCCGCGCGCAGCAGCTTAAGGTACAGCGGGTCATACATGCGCATGCCGGCCGCGCACTGCACCAGCGGTTCGATGATCACGGCGGCGATTTCGGATCCGCGTTCGGACAGGACGCGTTCCATGTGCGCGAACTGCCGCTGCGCCCAGTCCGCTTCGCTGACCCCGGGCTCGCGGCTGAAGGCGTCCGGCGAGGGCACCGTGATGACATCCATCAGCAGGGGCTGGTAGACGTTCTTGTAGAGCTCGACGTTGCCCACGGCGAGCGCGCCCAGGGTCTCCCCGTGATAGCTGCCCGCCAGCGTGACGAAATGCCGCTTGGCGGCATGGCCCGCGTTGCGCCAGTAGTGGAAGCTCATCTTCAGGGCCACTTCGACGGCTGCGGAACCATTGTCGGCATAGAAGCAGCGGGTCAGTCCGGCGGGGGCGAGCGCGGTGAGCGCCTCGCTGAGACGAATCACCGGCTCATGCGTGAAGCCGGCCAGGATGACGTGCTCGAGACTGTCGAGCTGGGCACGCAGCGCCGCATTGATGCGCGGGTTGGCGTGCCCGAACAGATTCACCCACCAGGAGCTGATCGCATCCAGGTAGCGCTGACCGGCAAAGTCGGTGAGCCACACACCGCTGGCACTGCGGATGGGAATCATCGGCACCTGCGACTCGTGATCCTGCATCTGGGTGCAGGGGTGCCAGACATGCGCGAGGTCGCGCTCCTTCCAGGCAAGATTGGCGGCGGCGCCGGGGTTATTCAGCGATTGCGGCATTTGGAGGCGGAGTTTGGCATGATCCGGTCGCATGGACACGGCGCGCGCTCATCCCGTGCAGATCGAACCGGCGACCGGCCTCTTGGTGCGCGCGCGGCAGGTGCTGTCGACACATTTTGACGCCCGCCCGGCGGGGTGCGTGCCGGACCTGATCGTCGTACACAGCATCAGTTTGCCGCCCGGTGAGTACGGGGGACCATGGATTGAGCGACTGTTCACCGGCACCCTGCCGGTCGCCGTGCATCCGTTCTTCGCGACCATTCCGGCAGGAAGGGTCTCGGCGCATGTGCTGGTGCGGCGCGACGGCCGGCCGGTTCAGTTCGTCCCGTTCGGGGCGCGGGCCTGGCATGCGGGGTACTCGCAGTACCAGGGTCGCGAAGCCTGCAATGATTTTTCCGTCGGCCTGGAGCTCGAGGGCACGGATGACACCGGCTTCGAGGATGTGCAATACGGCACGCTTGCCGCCGTGATCAGGGCACTCCTGACCTGTTATGCAACGCTAGATGCGAGCCGCATCGTGGGACACAGTGACATCGCGCCGGGGCGCAAGCTCGATCCGGGCGCGAAATTCGACTGGCCGCGGCTGCGGGCGTTGGTCGCGCAGTCAGCCGCGACCGCGATCATGGCGCCATAGGACCTCGCTGCCGCGTTCATGGCGCACCAGCACGCGCGCCAGCACAAACAGCAGGTCGGACAGCCGATTCAGATACTGCGGCAGTGTCTCGGCCACCGGCTCCGTCCGGGTCAGTGTCCACACCCGGCGTTCGGCCCGCCGGGCAATGGCGCGTGCCAGGTGGCAGGCCGCGGTCGCCGGGCCGCCGCTGGGCAGGATGAATTCGCGCAGCGCCGGCAGCTGATCATTGAACCCATCCAGCGCCTGCTCCAGGCGCGTGATGTGCCCGGCGCCGAGGATGGTGTGGCCCGGGATGCTCAGTTCACCGCCGAGGTCGAACAGGTCATGCTGCACTTCGTGCAATACGCCGATGACCGGGATGGGCAGGTCGGGCACTGCCAGCACCAGTCCGACCGTGCTGTTCAGTTCGTCGACGGCCCCGATGGCTTCGATGCGCGCCGATTCCTTCGGCGTGCGGCTGCCGTCCCCCAATCCGGTGGTCCCGTCATCGCCGGTGCGGGTGTAGATCTTGCTTAAGCGATTGCCCATGCCCCAGCATAGCGGCTGGAGACGCCACTGCCCATGCCCACTCAGTCAGCCGAACTCACCGCCGCGATCGATGCCGCGCAGGCCGCTGCCGTGCTCATCCGGTCGCTGTATCAGCGCAACCTCGGCATCACCATCAAGGCGGACCAGTCACCGGTCACCGAAGCGGATGTACGCGCCGAGGAGGCGATTCGTGAGGTGCTGCAGGCGCGCTTCCCGCACTACGGTTTTTACGGCGAGGAGACCGGTCAGCACAATCTGCAAGCCGAAAGTATCTGGCTGGTGGATCCCATTGATGGCACCAAATCCTTCGTGCGCGAGTGCCCGTTCTTTTCCACGCAGATCGCGCTGCTGCGCGCCGGCGAGCTGGTGCTGGGGGTATCCAGCGCGCCGGCCTACGCGGAGGTCGCCTGGGCGGAACGCGGCCGTGGGGCGTTTCTGAATGGCCAACCGATTCGTGTCAGCCGGACCGCAGAGCTTGCACAGACCATTGTGTCGACCGGCAACCTCAAGACGCTGGCGCGCTCGCCGGCCGGCTGGCGCCGGCTGGGCGATCTGATCGGCGGCATCAGCCGCATTCGCGGCTACGGCGATTTCGTGCACTACCACCTGCTGGCGCGCGGATCATTGGATGCCGTAATTGAGTCGGATGTGAACATCCTCGATATCGCGGCCCTCACCGTGCTGGTGCGCGAAGCCGGTGGCCACTTCACCGATCTGGATGGCGGGGCCGTTGGCCTCACCACGACCAGCGTGCTGGCCACCAATGGCATCCTGCATGCGCGCCTGCACGAGGCGCTATCGGGGACGGACTAAAGACTGGTGAAGACCCGCCGGGCGCCCACCGCCACCTCGGTGAGCGGCGTCTGATACAGCTGGCTCAAGGCCTGGGCGTTGAGCACCTGCGCGGCAGCGCCGGCCCGCCAGCTGCCATCCCCGTACAGCAGCAGGGCCGAGTCCGCGAAACGGGCGGCCAGGGTGGGATCGTGCAGGATGGCGATGACCGTGCGGCCGCGGTTGGCCTGCTCCTTGAAAAGCCCGAGCACCGCCAGCTGCTGCTGGGGATCCAGGTGATTGGAGGGCTCATCGAGCAGGAAGATCTGGGGATCCTGCGTGAGCAGCGCGGCCATGGCGCAGCGGCGTTGCTCACCGCCCGAGAGGGTTTCGAGACTGCGATGTTCAAAACCTGAGAGGCCCACCTTGGCCAATGCCGCCAGCGCCAGCAGCCGATCCTGCGGGCCTTCGCGCTCCAGCAATGCCAGGTGCGGATGCCGGCCAATCAGCAACGACTCCAGCACGCTGCTGGCGAAGCCGTCCTCCAGGTCCTGAGTGAGCAGACCCAGGCGCTGCGCGATGCGCCGTCGGGACAGCTGCGTCAACGGCTGGCCATCGAGCTCGACTGCGCCGCCAAGCGGCGGCCGCAGACCCGCCAGGGTATGCAGCGTCAGGGATTTGCCACAGCCATTGCGTCCGAGGATGGCCACAAACTCGCCGGGTGCGAAGGTCACCGTAAGGTTCGTCACCAGGCGCCGGTTGCCGGCACTGATACTGAGGTCGCCCGCGTGCAGCGAGCCCGATGCAAGGTTCAAGGCTGCAAGCGGGTGACTGACCACGGGCCCGGATGCATGTTGCCGTCCGGCGCCCGCGTGAGGGTGCGGGTCCAGCGCGCCCGATCATGGATGCGGGCGTGTCCCGCCACCCACAGCTCGACGGCTTCGGCCCACAGCCGGTAGCCGCCCCAGAAGCTGGGCCTGGCGACGGCGCCCGTGGCGAAGCGCTCGGTCGCCTCGTGCACCTGTGCCAGCAGCGCCTCACGGCTGGCGACCGGCTGGCTTTGCGCGCTGGCCCAGGCGCCGATCCGGCTCTCGCGGGCGCGGGAGGCGAAGTAGGCATCACTGTCGGCGGCCGGCGCGGGTTCCACGAGTCCCTCAATTCGCACCTGCCGGTGCATGTGATCCCAGTGCATGACGGCCGCGGCGCGTGGATTCGTGGCCAGTTCCAGGCCCTTGCGGGACTGGAAGTTGGTGTAAAACACCACATAGCCGGGTACGCCCACCACGTCCTTGCACAGCACGATGCGCGCCGCGGGCCAGCCTTCCAGCGTGGCCGTCGCCAGGGTCATGGCATTGGGATTGGGCTGCAGGCGCCGCCGCCAGGCCTCGGCCAGCCACTCGCTGGCCACCATCAGCGGCTCCGCGGGGAGTGGATTGCCCAGGAATTCGGCGGAAGGTTCGCTCATGGGCCAATGGTAAGCCGTCTGCGAGGCGCTTGCAGCGCCTGCGCCGCACCCGTAAAAGAGGAGTCCGGAAACCTGAGCCAGACCATGACCCGAACAGATATCACGCTCGATGAATTGCGCCGCGGTCTGAATGACCTCGACCGCCAGCTTTTGACCCTGATCGCCGAGCGTCAGCGCGTCAGCCGCGAAGTGGCGCGCGTAAAGCGCGAGACCGGTTATCCGACCCGCGATTACCAGCGGGAACGGACGGTCATTCTGGGGGCGCGCCAGGCCGCCGCGGAGCTTGGCGTGTCGCAGGACCTGGCCGAGAACCTGATGCGCATGCTCATCCGCTCCTCGCTCGCGACCCAGGAGCAGATCAGCGTCGCGACCAAGGGGACCGGTTCGGGCCAGCGCGCGCTGGTGATCGGCGGCGGCGGCAAGATGGGCCGCTGGTTTGTCGATTTCCTGGCCTCGCAGGGTTTTACGGTGGACGTAGCCGACACCGCCGGCGCCCCGCCGGGCTCCGCGCTGATCGCCGACTGGCACAGCGCCGATCTGAGCGTGTATGACTACATCGTGGTCGCAACGCCCCTGGGTGCGACCGGCGGCATTCTGCGCGAGCTCGCGTTGCTGCGGCCGCCCGGTATCGTCTTTGACGTGGGCTCGCTGAAGTCACCGCTGCGTGCCGGGCTGCAGGCACTGAAAGCGCATGGCTGCCAGGTGACCTCGATCCACCCGATGTTCGGTCCGGACACCGAGCTGCTGTCGGGACGGCATGTCGTGTTCGTCGATCTGGGCTGCCCCGTGGCGCTGCAGAAAGTCCGCGATCTGTTCGCTCCCACCATGGTGGAACAGGTGGTGACGACCCTCGATGAGCATGACCGTCTGACCGCCTACATCCTCGGGCTGTCGCACGCGCTCAACATTGCCTTCTTCACCGTGCTGGCCAACAGCGGTGAGGCGGCGCCGCGGCTTGCGGAGATGTCGAGCACCACCTTCGATTCACAGCTCGACGTGGCGTCGCGCGTGGCGCAGGAGAGCCCGGAGCTCTATTATGAAATCCAGAGTCTCAACGATTTTGGCGCCGAGCCGCTCGAGGCCCTGGCGAAAGCGGTGGAGAGTATCCGCACGGCCGTGTTGTCCCAGGATCACGACGCGTTTGTCGCGCTCATGAACCGCGGTCGTGAATACCTCGAAGACCGCCGCAGCGTCACCGAGCGGAGGGCCTGAAACCGATGTCCGGCGATCGGCTGGCAGCGCTCGAGCGCGAAAATCGCGAACTGACCGCGCGGCTGGTGGAGCTGACCGCGGCCGCCGCGCGCAACGACGAGGTGCGGCGCAAGACCCAGGAGCGGGAGCTGGCGCTGCTCGGGGCGAACTCGCTGTCGCAGCTCATCGATCTGCTGCAGTCCGGACTGCGCAAGTCCTTCCATCTGGACGCCGTCTCGCTGGTGCTGCATGACCCGCAGCATGAAATGCGCCACCTGCTGATCGGCGAACCGGCCTCATCGGCTGCGCGCGGCGTCTTGTTCGTGGACTCGGTGTCGGCGCTGGCACCGCAGCTGGCCAATCTGGAACGCCCCTGGTTTGGGCCGTTTCTCGAGGCCGAGCATGCGGTGCTGCTGCTGCAGTCGCGGCTCGTTGCCAGTATCGCGCTGGTGCCGCTGCGTCGTGGCGAGCAGCTGGATGGGGTGCTGGTGTTTGGGTCGCGCGATGCCGGACGCTTTACGCCGGGCCTGGCCAGCGACTATATGGAGCATCTGGGCATCATCGCGGCGATCTGCCTGGAGAATGCTGTCAATCGCGCCCGCCTGGTGCGCAGCGGGCTCACGGACTTTCTGACCGGTTTTCACAACCGACGCTACCTGCAGGCGCGCTTGCGCGAGGAGCTGGCCCGCGCGCAGCGCGACAAGGCCACGGTGGCCTGCCTCATGATCGACGTCGATCATTTCAAACGCCTCAATGACGCCCACGGCCACCTGGCTGGGGATTCACTGCTGCGCGAAGTCGCCCGGCGCATCGACTCGCAGATCCGCATGAGCGACACCGGCGCACGCTTCGGCGGCGATGAGTTCGCCATCGTGCTGCCCGGCGGCCAGGTGCGCGACGCGGAGGCGCTGGCGCGCCGCGTGCTCCAAAGCGTGAGCGGCACGCTGATACAGGTGGCCGCGGGCGTCACCACCACGATTACCTTGTCGATTGGGGTCGCGCTCGCGGCGCCGGAGAACACCACGCGCGATCTGAAAGTGCTGGCGGAGCGGCTGGTGGCCGAGGCGGATGCGGCGCTTTATAAATCGAAGGCGGCCGGACGCAACTGCGTGACCGTATCGCCCACCGTCGTGACGTGACGCCGGCCGGCCGGTCCGTTAGCGGGCGCGTACCTGGCGCAGCAGCAGCAGGAACAGCGGCGTGCCGACCACCGCCATGATGGCCCCGACCGGCAACTGGCGTGGCGCCGCGACGGTGCGCGCGACCAGGTCGGCAAGCGCCAGCAGCGTGCCGCCCAATATCGCGGCGGCAGGCGCAATGATGCGGTGATCGTGCGTGCGGAACAGCAGTCGCGCAAAGTGCGGGGTGATCAGTCCGACGAAGCCGATGGTGCCCGCACTGACCACCGCGATCGCGGTCAGCACGGCGGCAATGCCGTAGACCAGCGCGCGCCACACCGAGACATCCAGGCCGACGCTGCGCGCGCGCAGATCGCCCGCCGCGAGCACGTTCAGCGGCCGCGCCAGCAGCACCGCCCCGGCCAGCGCGCCGGCCGCAACGCCCAGCCCCAGCGCCGGATGGGTATCCCAGGACAGATCTCCCGCCAACCAGAACACCATGCTGCGCACGCGGCTTTCATCGGCACTGGTCAGCACCAGGGTCACCAGCGCCCCGCAGACGCTGGCGACGGCGACGCCGGTGAGCAGCACGCGGGTGGCACCCGCCTGGCGGGCCAGCGCCCACACCAGCACCAGGGTCAGCAGCGCTCCGGCCGCCGCGGCCCCCTGCACGGCGAGCGCGGCGAGTCCGGCGGCCATGGCACAGATGGCGCCGAAGGCCGCGCCGCCGGAAACACCGAGGATGTAAGGATCGGCCAGCGGGTTGCGGAACAGCGCTTGCAGAGCCACGCCGGTCAGGGCGAGCAGGCTCCCCACCCCCAAGGCGTTCAACAGCCGCGGCAGCCGCAGTTCGAGGATCACGGCGCGCGTCAGTGGATCGCCGCCGCCCGCCAGTGCGTGCAATACCTGCGCTGGAGTGGACAGCGTGTTGCCGCAAATCAGCGACAGTGCAAGAACCAAGGCCGCGGCGAAAGCCAAGGCTGTCGCACGCAGCCTGATGTTTGCGGAGCCGGCCATTCGAGGACCTCACTGAGCTGTCATTGTGGCAGACTTCAGTGTGAAACGGCATGAGTGACGTCATCGACAGTGAAGGCTTCCGCGCAAACGTCGGCATCGTCCTGATGCGCGGCGACGGATCGGTGTTCCTGGGCCGCCGGGCGCGCGGCGGCGGCTGGCAGTTTCCGCAAGGTGGCATGCAGACCGGCGAGGCGCCCGAACAGTCGCTGTTTCGCGAACTTCATGAGGAGATCGGCCTCACTGCCGAGGACGTGGAACTGATCGGTGCGACCCGGGACTGGATCCGCTATCGGTTGCCCGCCCGCTACGTGCGTCATGAGCAGTTGCCGCTGTGCATTGGCCAGAAGCAGCGCTGGTTCCTGCTGCGACTGCGGCAAGGTGCCGCGAAGTTTGCGTTCACCGCCACCGACGAACCGGAGTTTGACCGGTGGCGCTGGTCGGGCTGGTGGGAGCCGGTGCGCGAGGTGATCTTCTTCAAGCGTCCGGTATACGTGCAGATGCTGAACGAGCTTGCGGCGCTGGCATTTCCGCAGGGACCGCCGCCGCTGCCCGCCTGGTGGGATGAGGCCACCGCACGCGGCTAGTACTCATGGCCGACACCTCAGGCAAATTCGTCATCCGTCGTCATACGCCGAGGCGCACGCTGCTGCTGCGCATTGCGACGCTCTTGATCGGCCTGTTCGCCCTGTACGTGGTATTTGAGTTTGGTCGCTACAGTGCCGGCTTTGATCGCGCGAGCGCGAGTCAGGAGCGCCGCGACCTGCAGCAGGTCATCGTCGGGTTGAAGGGCCAGATCCAGAGTCTGCATGCGCAGATGGCGCAGCTGCAGACGCTGCAGGCCGGCGCCGCACGCGAGCATCAGGAAGTCGGGCAGGAGATGGCGGCGCTGCAGGCGCAGCTCGATCGCGACCGCCAGGACCTTGCCGTATATCGCGGCATGATCGCACCCAGCTCCAGCGGCACTTCGCTGCAGGTGCAGCAGCTGCGCATCGTGGCCGGCGATACGGCGAATCACTTCGTGGCGCACATGACGCTCATGCAGGGCGGCAAGCCCGATGCCACGGCGAGCGGCGAGGTGAGCGTGCGGATCGTGGGCGAACTGCACGGCGCGGCCGCGATGGTCGATGCCGAAGGCGGCGCGGCCAACGGCGCGGTGAGCTTTCGCTATTACCAGGCCGTGGATTACCAGATTGTGCTGCCGGACGGGTTTCATCCCGCGAGCGTGCAGGTCACACTGCGCGACAGCCACAGCAATGTCGCCGCGGCCACGCAGAGTTTTCCCTGGAGGGTCGATGTTCAACCGTGAGCCCCGGCCGCAAACGCGCATCGACATTCTGATTGGAGCCACCGCCCGGGTTCACGGCGATGTCGATTTCGCAGGCGGCCTGCATATCGAAGGCCACGTGTTCGGCGGCGTCTGCGCCTACGGCGCGGGCGAGTCCACCGTTTCGCTCAGCGACAGCGGCGTCATCGAGGGGGATGTCGTCGCGACCCATGTCGTGGTCAACGGGGTGGTCCGCGGCAACGTCCAGGCCACCGGCAAGGTGGCGCTTGGCCCCAACGCGCGCGTGGTCGGCAATATCCAGTACGGCATGATCGAATCGGCGGCCGGGGCGCAGATCACGGGCACCCTGGTCCAGGTACAGCCCGCAGGAGGCCCGATCAGGGGTTGATTTTGTATCGGCGGGCCCTTGGCATACACTGTACGGGTACCCATATCTGTTGCCATTGCCGCTGCAGGACATATTCCGATGAGTGCTTCGCCCGAGACCATGACCGATGCGCCGGCGCCGGATGCATTGATATTCACCGACGCGGCGGCCCGCAAGGTCGGCGATCTGATCCGCGCTGAGTCGAATCCGAAGCTGATGCTGCGTGTGTATGTGCAGGGCGGCGGCTGTTCCGGTTTGAGTTACGGGTTCGAATTCGACGAGACCCTGCAGGACGGGGATCTGTGTGTCGAGAATCAGGGCGTGCGGCTGCTGGTGGATCCGATGAGCGTGCAATACCTGATGGGCGCCGAGATCGATTACCGCGAAGGCCTCGACGGTGCCCAGTTCGTCATCCGCAATCCGAACGCCACCACCACCTGCGGGTGTGGATCCTCGTTCACGGCCTGATGACCGCACGACCGCAACTGGCACAGGCTGCGGTCCCCTCAAGCTTCCTTTCTCTGCCGCGATCGCGCATGGCCGCCAATCCGGTTCCCGACATCCTTGCCGCCGTCGACCTGGGATCCAACAGTTTCCACATGGTCGTCGCGCGCTACATCCACGGCCAGATCGTCATCATGGATCGGCTGCGGGAGATGGTGCGCCTGGGCGCGGGCGTCGAGGAAAACGGCCGCATCGACAAGGACGTGGCGGCGCGTGCTTTCGCCTGTCTGGAGCGCTTCGGCCAGCGGCTGCGCGACATGCATGCCGACAGCGTGCGCGTGGTCGGCACCAATGCGCTGCGCCGGGCACGCCGCAAGCAGGCCTTCCTCGAGCGCGCCCGCGAGGCCTTGGGCCACCCGATCGAGATCATCTCCGGGATGGAAGAGGCGCGTCTCATCTATTCGGGCGTCGCGCATACCGTGCCCACCGAGCCCGGCCGCCGCCTGGTCTGCGACATCGGCGGCGGCAGCACCGAGCTGATCATCGGCGAGGGCAACGAGCCGCTGGAGCTGGAAAGCCTGCAGATGGGCTGCGTGTCCTTGAGCGAGCGCTTCTTCAGCGACGGCAAACTGTCATTGAAGCGGCTGAACAGCGCACGGGTGGCCGCGCGCCTGGAACTCGAACCCATCCAGGCCGCCTATCGGCGCCGTGGCTGGCAGACCTCCTACGGCAGTTCCGGCACAGTGCGCGCCATCGGCGATGTGGTGCGGGAACTGGATCCGGCGGCGAAGGGCATCACGGTGGCGGGGCTTGAGAAGGTGCTGCGCTATATCGGTGAAGCCGGACACGTGCGGGAGCTGAAGCTTTCGACCTTGACCGAGGATCGGCGGCCGGTGTTTCCCGGTGGGCTCGCGATCCTGATGGAAGTCTTGAGCGTGCTGGAGATCAGCGAGCTGCGCATCGCCGATGGCGCGATGCGCGAGGGCCTGTTGTACGACATGGTCGGGCGACTCACCGACGAGGACGCCCGCGAGCGCACGGTACGCGCGATGCAGCGGCGGTATCACGTGGATTTCGCCCAGGCCGAACGCGTCGAAGCCACGGCGCTCGAATTCCTGAACAGCACCCGTGAGGCGTGGAAGCTCACCGATCCGCTCGCGGACCTGGGCCTGAAGTGGGCCTCCCGGCTGCACGAGATGGGGCTCGACGTTTCGCACAACGGCTATCACCGCCATGGTGCGTATCTGACCGAGAACGCGGATATGCCGGGCTTCTCGCGCGAGGAGCAGCGGCTGCTGGCGCGCCTGATCGGCGGCCACCGTCGCAAGCTGACCCTGGAGGGTCTCGAGGAGCTGGTGCCGCCGTGGGACCGCGCCGCGGTCTATCTCATCGTATTGTTGCGGCTGGCCGTGCTGCTGCATCGCGGCCGCAGTCCCGCCGCATTGCCGGATATCCAGCTCACGGCCAAACCGCGCAGCCTGGAGATAAAGTTTCCGGCCCGCTGGCTGCGTGAACATCCGCTGACCACCGCGGACCTGCAGCAGGAGATCGATCATCTCAAGCCGCACGGCTTTCGCCTGCGGGTATTCAGTACCTCGCGCGCGTAACTTCAGCCGATGCTGCCGGGGCCGGCCGCGTAGTGTTCCAGCAATTGTTTCTGCGCACACACCGGCGCATCCGTGCCGGGCTCGGTGCGCACGTAACTGCCATCCGGACGCAACAGCCAAGCCTGGGTATTGTCCGCAAGGTACAGCAGCAGATCGCGCAGGATCCGGTCACGCTGTGAGTCGCGCAGCACCGGGAAGCCCACCTCCACGCGCCGGAAGAAGTTCCGTTCCATCCAGTCGGCACTGGCGCAGTACAGCTCGGGCGCCCCGCCATTCTCAAAGTAGAACACCCGCGAGTGTTCCAGGAAGCGGCCGATCACCGAGCGCACGGTGATGTTCTCGGAGACCCCCGGCAGTCCGGGTCGCAGCGCGCAGATGCCGCGCACGATCAGATCCACCTTCACCCCGGCGCCGGAGGCGCGATACAGCGCCTCGATGGTCTGCGGGTCCACCAGCGCGTTCATCTTGCAGATGACGCGCGCGGGGCGGCCGGCGCGGGCATGGTCGGCCTCGCGCTCCACGCGCTCGATCATGCCGGTGTGCAACGTGAACGGTGACTGCAACAGGCGGCCGAGCTTCGGCGTCTGGGTAAGGCTGGTGAGCTGCAGAAAAATCTCGTGCACGTCCTGACCGATGTCGCGGTCGCTGGTGAACAGGCCGTAGTCGGTGTAGCCGCGCGCCGTGCGCGGATGGTAGTTGCCGGTGCCCAGGTGGCAGTAGCGGCGGATGCCCTCGGGCTCGCGCCGCACGATCAGGGTGAGCTTGGCGTGCGTCTTGAAGCCGACCACGCCATACATGACGTGGGCACCGGCTTCCTGCAGGCGGTTGGACAGCTCGATGTTCGCCTCCTCGTCAAAGCGGGCGCGCAGCTCGACGATGACCGTCACATCCTTGCCGGCCTGCGCCGCGGCCACCAGGGCATCCACGACCGGGGAGTCATGGCCGGTGCGGTAGAGGGTCTGCTTGATCGCCAGCACCTGCGGGTCATGCGCGGCCTGACGCACGAAGTCCATCACGGGGGCGAAACTCTGGAACGGATGATGCAGCAGCAGATCCTTGTGCCGGATCACGGAATACAGATCGGTGGTGCTGGCCAATCGGCGCGGCAGTCCGGGCGTGAACGGCGGGTACTTCAGGTCCGGTCGCTGAATGAGATCGTACAAGGCCGACAGGCGGTTCAGGTTGACGGGGCCCGGCATGCGATACAGGTCCACGTCCGCCAGCGCGAACTGCTGCAGCAGAAAACTGATCATCTCCTTCGGGCAGTCGCGCGCGGTCTCCAGGCGTACGGCAGCACCGTAGCGACGATGGGCCAGTTCGCCCTCCAGGGCGCGGCGCAGGTCGTCGATTTCTTCCTCATCGACGAACAGGTCGCTGTTGCGGGTGACCCGGAACTGGAAGCAGCCCTTGACCTCGATGCCGGGGAACAGCCGGTGAACGAAGGCCTGGACGATGCTCGTCAGGAGCACGAAGCCGCGCGGCTGGCCGGGCGCCTCATCCGGCAGTGACACGACCCGCGGCAGCGAGCGCGGCGCCTGGACGATGGCCAGCTCGCTGTCGCGGCCGAACGCATCCTTGCCGGTCAGATGCACGATGAAGTTCAGGCTCTTGTTCTGAATGCGCGGGAACGGGCGGGCCGGATCCAGGCCCAGGGGACTCAAGACCGGTTCGACCTCATTGGCGAAATACTTCTCCAGCCAGCGCCGCGTCTTGGGAGTCCAGTCCGAGCGCGCCTGCAGACTCACGCCGGCATGCGAGAGCTTCGGCAGCAGCACTTCGTTGAGGCAGCGATATTGCTCGGCGCACAGGTGCTGCGCGCGAGTGTGGATCCCATCGAGCTGCTCGGGAATCGACATGGCATCGGGGGTCTGCTGGTTCTTGCCGAGTTCCTGCAGGTGCTTCAGGCCCGCGACCCGGATCTCGAAAAACTCATCCAGGTTGCCGGAGGAGATGCACAGGAACTTCAGCCGCTCGAGCAGCGGCAGCGTGTCATCGAATGCCAGCGCCAGCACCCGATGGTTGAACTCCAGGAACGAGAGTTCACGGTTGATGTAGCAGCTCGGCGCCTTGAGGTCAGGAACGTCCACGGTATAACCATACACAAACCGACCCGCGGATTGAAGAATCCATGTTGCAGCGCCGTAAGGCGGTCGGGTCGGCGCGCGCTCAGCGGGATGCGAGATTCGGTGCCGGCGGCGTGTTCAGGGAGGCCAGGAGCGGCGCGGTTTTGGCCAGGAAATCAGCCCGCTGCGGCCCCTCGATGGGCAGCGCCTCGGGCAGCTTGATGGTCTGGGGGTTCTTGAACACGCCATTCACCCGGTATTCGTAGTGCAGGTGGGGGCCGGTGGCGAGGCCGGTCATGCCGACGAAGGCGATGACCTGGCCCTGGGTGACATGCTGACCGGGGTGCAGGCCGGCGATGAAGCGCGACAAGTGCCCGTATACCGTGGTGATGCCGCGGGAGTGATCCAGTTCCACCAGATTGCCGTAGCCCCCACGCCGCCCCGCGAACAGCACCCGTCCATCGCCCGCGGCACGCACTGGCGTGCCGATCGGGGCCGCGTAGTCGACGCCCTTGTGGGCGCGGATGGTGTTGAGGATGGGATGCATCCGATGCAGGTTGAACGGTGAGCTGATGCGCGTGAATTCCAGGGGGGCGCGCAGAAACGCCTTGTGCAGGCTGCGGCCCTGCGGCGAGTAATAGTCCGCATTGCCCGAGGTGCCGACATAGCGCACGGCCAGGTACTCCCGGCCCTGGTTGACGAAGCGCGCGGCCAGCACCGGACCATCCTGCAGGTATTTGCCGTCCTGCAGGACTTCCGTGTAGGTGACCGTGAAGGTGTCACCGGGGCGGATGTCGAGCACGAAGTCGATGTCGTAACCAAAGATGTCGGCCAGGCTCAACGCGGTGCGGTCATGCCCACCGGCGCTCGCCACCGCTTCGAAGAGCGAGGAGTCGATGTTGCCGGTGATGGTGCGGGTGCGCGTGGCCAGCGGGTTTTGCAGCACATTGGCGGTGAAGCCCTGCTGGGAGCGGTCGACCTTCAGCGTCTGGTCGAAATTCAGGCGGCGCTCGAGGCCCACGAGTGCGCCGGACTTTGCAGTCAGCGTCAGGGTTTCACCCGGCCGCAGCCGATCCAGCTGCGCGCGAATGCCGGGAAGACTGCGCAGCGAGGCCAGATCCGACAGGCTCAGTGCCAGGCGCCGGAAGATGCGATCGAGCGTGTCATTGCGGGCGACGATGACGCGGATGGTGGACAGTTCGCTGGGCGTGACGGCGCGTACCACGGCTGCGGATGCCGCCGATGCGGCCACCCGGGCGGGAGTCGGTGGGGCCGGCGCGCTGCTGGTCGCCACGACGGGGGCAACCTGGGGCTTGTGGAGCGTCAGCACGTGCACCGCGAAAGTCGCCCCGACCAGGCACGCGATATAGAGCACGGTCCCCAACAGGGCGCGGTGAGTGGCGAATTTCGGCATCTTATTCCTGTTATAGACTTACACGTTTCCGGTCTAATGAGAACCATGGTGGAAGGTAACGAGCAGCTGGCCGCGCAACTGGCCGAATACAAGCGCGGCATACACGAAGTCCTGCCCGAGGCGGAATTCATCCGCAAACTCGCGCAGCAGCGCCCGCTGCGCATCAAGGCAGGATTCGATCCGACGGCGCCGGACCTGCATCTGGGCCACACCGTGCTCTTGAACAAGATGCGCCAGTTCCAGCAGCAGGGGCACGAGGTCATCTTCCTGATCGGGGATTTCACCGGACTGATCGGCGATCCGACCGGACGCAATGCCACGCGGCCGCCGCTCACGCCTGCCGAAGTGCAGGCCAATGCGGTCACCTACCAGTCGCAGGTGTTCAAGATCCTGGATCCGAAAGCCACCCGCGTCGATTTCAATTCGCGCTGGTTCGGCGCGATGCCCGCCTCGCAACTCATCGAAATCGCGGCCCGACACACCGTCGCGCGCATGCTCGAGCGCGACGAGTTCTCGAAGCGCTACAAGAGCGGTCAGCCCATCGCCCTGCACGAGTTCCTCTACCCGCTGGTTCAGGGCTATGACTCGGTCGCGCTTAAGGCCGATGTTGAGATGGGCGGAACCGACCAAAGGTTCAATCTGCTGGTGGGCCGCACGCTGCAGGAGGCCTATGGGCAGGAGCCGCAGGTGATCATCACCATGCCACTGCTCGAGGGCACCGACGGCATCAATAAGATGTCCAAGTCGTTGGGAAATTACATCGGCATCAATGAAGCGCCGGAATCCATGTTCGGCAAGCTGATGTCGATCTCCGATGAGCTCATGTGGCGCTACTTCGAATTGCTGAGCTTTCGCACACTGGCCGACATTGCAGGACTGCGGAGTGCTGCAGCCGCAGGGCGCAACCCGCGCGACATCAAGCTCGAGCTGGCCACTGAAATCACGGCCAGGTTTCACAGTGCAGCTGCAGCTCAGGCTGCACAGCAAGGATTCATGTCACGGGTCAGTGACAAGGCGGTACCCGCCGACCTGGTACCGGTCACGATCAAGGTTGATGCGGCGGGGCTGCGCATCGCGAATCTGCTCAAGGCCGCGGGCCTGGCAGCCAGCACCTCCGAGGCCAGCCGCAAGCTCGACGAAGGGGCGGTGAAGGTGGATGGGGTGCGGGTCACCGACCGGGCGGTGATCCTGCATGCCGGCGCTGACCATGTGCTGCAGGTGGGTACGCGCCGCTACGCCCGCGTCCAGCTGATCGGCGCCTAGACGGGGGCCGTTTCCATACTGTTAAGTTTAAGATTAAGTCGCGGCGAGAGGCCTGCAGACCCGGCAGCGGGCCTCGATTCCGAGCCGTTTTCGCGCCCGGGGCGCAGGCCCGAACTGTCTTCGCAGAGGATCCCTTGATAAGGAGCGATTCGGCACGAATATGGGTGCTGCGGATGAGTGCGCTGCAGGGTGCGCCTCACGATGGTCCGCCCGATGGCGGCGGCGCCAGCGTGACCCTCGCCACAACTTCGAAAGTCACCTAACCAGCTGTTTTTCAGGCTCGTTTACAAGCGACGGGCCGCCCGCTCATTTATTTAGTGGCGCTGCGTTGACAGCCCAAAGAGCTTGGCTATACTGCGCGCCCTCACGTTGCTCGGCGCCTGCGGCGAAAGTGCGCAAAGCCGAGCAAAACGAGGCCCAAAATAGGGGTTGACGGAGAGCGTTAAGCGCTTATACTTCGCCCCCCTTTCGAGGGAACACCTCCTGGCCCTTTGCGACCAGGACGCTTTTTAAAAATTCGGCAGGTAACTTGTGTGGGGACTCGCGTCAAAGCCTCGAAGGAGTGCAGATGACCGAGTGACCAAAGAAGTCCAGCAATGAGTCTTTTTTGAGCCATTCATTTCGATGTTCAAGCACTTCAAGTGAAGAGTTTGATCCTGGCTCAGATTGAACGCTGGCGGCGTGCCTAACACATGCAAGTCGAGCGGTAACAGGTGTAGCAATACATGCTGACGAGCGGCGAACGGGTGAGTAA
>Ga0210391_10000220_pt1 | contig 66526 bp, 60 predicted proteins | sample IncBWC12OmetaG_FD_160573 | JGI IMG/M metagenome (GOLD analysis project Ga0210391, IMG submission 160573) | Forest soil microbial communities from Barre Woods Harvard Forest LTER site, Petersham, Massachusetts, United States - Inc-BW-C-12-O ...
TCCGGGCTCGTCTCCCGCCGCACGAGAATCACCTTCTCGCCCTTCAGTGCCCAGGCTTCGGCTTCCTCCGCCGTGAATACCGCCTTGCCGACCGCTGCGCCCGGCACGGCATTGATTCCCTCGGCGATCTTGCGGTTGGCGAGTTCGCTGCGCGCCAGCTTCGGATCGAGAACCGGATAGAACAATCGCTCGATGTCCTCGGACTTGATCCGTTCAAGTGCTTCTTCAACTTTAATAAGTTTCTCGTTCGTCATGTCGACAGCCATGCGAAACGCCGCCGACGGAGAACGCTTCCCGGTTCGGGTCTGCAACATGTACAGCTTTCCGCGCTCAACGGTGAATTCCATGTCTTGCATGTCGCGATAGTGGCGTTCAAGTTTCTCGCGAACCCGCTCGAGCTGCTGATAGACCTTGGGCATGAGCTTCTTGAGCTCCGTCAAGTGCAGCGGGGTGCGGATGCCCGCCACGACGTCTTCCCCCTGGGCGTTCAAGAGAAAATCCCCGAAGAAGACCTTCTCGCCCGTCGAAGGATCGCGGGTAAAGCAGACGCCGGTGCCGGAATCGTCGCCGGTGTTGCCAAATACCATCTGTACGATGTTGACAGCTGTCCCGAGCAAACCGGTGATCTTTTCGACGCGCCTGTAGGTAACCGCTTTTTCGCCCATCCACGACTCAAACACCGCGCCGATGGCGCCCCAGAGTTGTTCGATCGGATCTTCGGGAAAATCCCGGCCCGTCTTTTCCTTGAAATAGGCTTTATAATCGCCGACCAGCTCGCGCCAGCCCTCGGCCGGGACCTGCGTGTCGTCCTTTATATGGAGCTTGGTTTTCAGAGTCCGGAGGCGATGCTCGAGCTCTTCTTTCGGCAAACCGATCACTACACTGGAGTACATCTGCACCAGACGCCGATAGGCATCCCAGGCGAACCGCTCGTTGCCAGTGACTTTTGCGAGCCCGTTGACCGACTTTTCATTGAGACCGAGGTTGAGGATTGTCTCCATCATACCCGGCATCGAGCGCGCGGATCCGGATCGGACGCTTACCAACAACGGGTCGTCGGCGCCGCCGAGTTTCTTGTTCGTCAGCTTCTCGAGCTTCGCCACGTTTTTCGCCACTTCCGCGCGCAGCTCGCTGGGATATTTGTGAGAGTGCTTCAGATAGTAATCGCACGTCTCGGTCGTGATCGTGAATCCAGCGGGCACCGGCAGTCCGATGCGAGTCATCTCCGCCAGTCCCGCTCCCTTTCCGCCGAGCACATCCCGCATGTCGCCCGTACCGTCCGCTTTGCCCGCCCCGAAGAAATATACGTGTTTCATGTCGCTCCCTGAGATCATGCTTTAAGTTATTCGCCTGCGCGATCTTTAAAACTGTCGGCGCGCCGATTGTTCAACCAAGACATGAATCGCGCTATTTCGCTTCCTCGCTGCCCAATTCGGAGAAATCGGCAATCGTCGAGAATTCCTTTAATAAACCGCCGAGCAGCGCGATTCGATTTCGACGGACACTTTCGTCATCAACCATCACTAGAACCTTATCGAAAAAGAAATCGACCGCTGGACGAAGCTCTGCGATCTTCTCCAGAGCCCGGCGATACTTCTTCTCTTTCTTGAGTTTCGTCGCCTCGTCGCCAATGCGCTGCGCCGCGGTGTGAAGTTGAAGTTCAGCTGCTTCCTTAAGTAGATCCTGCTTAACGGTTCCCTGCCCGCGATCACCCTTGTCGGCGGATTTTTCCAGAATATTCCGGATGCGCTTGAAGCTTGCCGCCAGCGGGGCGAAGTTCTTCGTGTCGCGGATCGCCTTCACGGCGTCTACACGCTCGACCGCGTCTCCCAGATCGTCCGCTCCGGCGGTGAATGCCGCGTTGATTTCGTCGTAGGCGTAGCCGCGCCGTTCACGGAGGATGTAACGCGCGCGTTCGAGAAGGAAATCAAGCACCTGCCGTTCAACCGCAGGGGTCGTTTCAATTCGCGGCGCATGCTCCTTGAGAGATTTCGCCGCGGCGGTGATGGCGGCCGAAAGAGAAAGCGGCAAATCCCTTTCGAGAATGATTTTTACGATGCCCAGGGCGGCGCGTCGCAAAGCGAAAGGATCGCTTGAACCTGTCGGAATTGCGCCTACGGCGAAACATGCCACGAGCGAATCGAGCTTATCGGCCAGCGAGACGGCGCATCCGGTCAGGTTTCGCGGCAGGGGGTCGTCGAGCCCTGCCGGCTTGTACTGATCGTAGACGGCCCAGGCAATTTCCTCGGGCTCGCCCTGTGCGCGTGCGTATAACCCGCCGACCACGCCCTGTAGCTCGGAAAACTCGCCGACCATCCCCGTCACCAAGTCGCACTTCGCCAGCTCCGCTGCGCGGTCCGAACCCGCCACGTCGGCACCGGTGACGCCTCCTGAAAACCACTGCTCGGAAACCCAGCGCGCCAGCACTCGCATGCGCTCCACTTTATCGCCGTAGCTGCCTAGGCGTCTCTCGTAGGTCACCGCTGACAGTTTCGGCAAGTATTCGCCGAGCTTGATCTTCTGGTCGCTCTCCCAGAAGAACTGGGCGTCGGCGAATCGTGCGCGCAGCACCCGCTCGTGGCCGCCGCGAATCAGCCCCTTCGGATCGTGCGGCAAATTAATGATCGCCAGGAAATGTGGCGCCAGGTCGCCGTTGCGCGCCTCGACGCCAAAGTATTTCTGATGTCCCCGCATCACGGTGATAAGAATTTCGTCCGGAAGCGCGAGATAGGCGGGGTCGAAATCACCCAGGATCACGCTGGGGCATTCATTCAGATAGGTCACCATTTCCAGTAGGCCAGAATCGTGATGAACCTTTAGCGATTTTCGCGATGTGAGCGAGTGAAGTTCGGCTTCAATCTTCTTTCGGCGCACCTCGGGTTGCACGATCACGAAGTTTTTCTTCAGCTTAGATTCGTAATCGTGCGGGCCGGTCACAGGAATCGTTCGTTTGCCTAGGAATCGATGCCCGTCGGAGGCATTGCCTGCGCGCACGTCAGCGTAGGTGAAAGGCACGACCTTGCCCTCGAGTAGCGCGACGATCCAACGAATCGGCCGGATGAACCGGGGACTCTGTGCGCCCGTCCAGATCATCGATTTCGGCCAGGCAATCTCGCGAATCGCTTCTGGAAGAACTTCTTTAAGTACGTCGATTGCGAGCTGCCCCTTGACCAGCTGACGCGCGACAATGTATTCGCCCTTCGGTGTCGTGGCGATCGAAAGCTTCGAAACCGGAATTCCCTGCTTCTCGGCAAAACTGAACGCCGCCCGAGTCGGCTCGCCAGCGGCGTCGAACGCCACCGCTTTCGGGGGACCGTTCACTTCGCGGATGACGTCTTCTTGTTTTAGTTTAATATTTCTCGCAATCGCCACGAGGCGGCGCGGAGCGCCAAAAGTTTCAATCGCCACCTGAACTGTCGGCTGGTCGACTAATCCGTGCGTCGAAAGTTGCGTCACAAGAATTGCTTTAAGTTCCTGCGATGCTTTTGCGATCATTCCGGCGGGAATTTCCTCGCAGCCGATTTCGAAAAGGAGATCACCGCGCGACCTCATGCCCGGACCTCGACCGATTGCCGTGCGGCGGAGCGTTGATCGAGCCAGGCACTGGCGACGTGCGTCGCAAGCTTGCGCACGCGCGCAATCATCCCGGCGCGCTCCGTTACTGAAATCGCACCGCGCGCGTCAAGCACGTTAAAGAAGTGCGAACACTTCAGGCAAAGATCGTACGCCTCGAGCACCGGGAAACGATTCTTGGCCGCACCCTTAAGTGCATCATATTCCGCCAGCAGGCGCGCAGCCTCGCCCTCGGTCAGATCAAACTGCTTCCGCGTCGAAACCGTATCTGCGTGATCAAAGCTGTACGCCGAAAATTGCTGCTCTTCAGCCAGGCGCACCTCGCGGTAGGTCATGCTTTTGGACCAGCGCACGTCGAATACATTGTCGACGCCCTGCAGATAGGCGGCGATGCGGTCGAGTCCGTATGTCAGCTCCACAGAAATCGGATCCAGATCGATACCGCCGCACTGCTGAAAATACGTGAACTGCGTGATTTCAAGCCCGTCAAGCAAAACCTGCCAGCCGATTCCCCACGCGCCGAGCGTCGGCGATTCCCAATTATCTTCTTCGAAGCGAATGTCGTGTTCCTTTAAATGGATGCCGACTGCGGCGAGGCTGGCAAGATAGAGGTCCTGAATATCGGCAGGCGAAGGCTTGAGTATAACCTGAAGCTGCGTGTGCTTGTACAGGCGATTCGGATTTTCGCCGTAGCGTCCGTCGGCTGGACGTCGACTCGGTTGCGCGTACACCACACGATACGGATCAGGGCCCAGCACTCGAAGGAATGTTTCCGGGTGCATCGTGCCGGCGCCAACTTCAATATCGTAGGGCTGCTGCAAAATGCAATCGCGCATGGTCCAGTAATGTTCAAGTTTCAGTAGAAGATCTTGAAATGTGAGTCCGCGGGGCTTGGGAGCTGCTTGATGTTTTACCTTCATGTTTCCGGGACCGGGTGTCACGCAGGCGTCTCCAGCAATTCGCGCGATTTGAGCTTGCGATCGATCTGATGTTCGATGATGTCGAGCATCGCGTTCGTTAGGTCCCGGGCCGCGCGCACGCGAATGGGGTTGGTCGCTTCTTCGCGCACCAGCCGGTCAAGCCGGTCGCCCAGCATACGCCGCGCAGCTGCGAGAGCGCCCGGCGAAAGCGCCCTCATGCCCGGCTTGCGGCAGCTGGCACACCCCGTCGCCGAGGCTCCCGGCCCGATATAGGCCGCCGCGTCACCAGCCAAAGCTCTGCCGCAGAACGCACACCGGTCCAGCGCCGGCAGCCAGCCGCCAAGTTTCACAGTCCACAATGCGAAATACGCCAGCGGCAGTTCGGATTTCCCCGTCTGCTTTACTGTCTGAGTTGCGAGGAGCAGCAGGCGGAAATTCGCATCGCTGGCCTCCCGCTCGGGCAGGACGGACTCTGTAATCTCGCTGAACAGCGCGAGCGCGACGCTGGAGGGGTAATCACGAAAAACATCAAGAAACGATTCAATCATTTCGCATTGGCTGATCCGCACCAAGTCGCGGGACTCACGCTCGAAAAACCAGATTCGAACGTGCGAGAGCTTTTCCAGTGTCGAACCGAAGCGGCTCTTGGTCTTGCGCGACCCGGCGGCCACACCGCGGACACGCCCCATGCTGCGCGAAAGAAAACTCACCAGGCGGTCCGCTTCGCCGAGCGGATAACGCTGCAAAACAATGGCCTCGGATTCATGAAGTGGCATCTGAAGTGTCGGCGTGTCGACCGGCGGGCGGGCTGACGTTCCGAATCCATCGGAGCTCGAACAGGCCGCGCGCGCCGCGCGCAGCGGGACTAATTTTTCTACCACAGCGAGCCACCCGGCGCAATCGCAAACGATGCGCGCCCGAATTTTCGGCGCTCTCGTTTCAAAATTCGCGCAGGTCGGCTAGAGTAATTCCGCGATGAGCTCCCCGGATCAGCTTCCGCGCGCCGACGTTGTCGGCATCGGCATAAACGCCACAGACACGATCGTGCGCTTGCCGTACTTCCCCGTGCTCGATTCAAAGGTTGAGGTGCTCTCCGTTGATGTGAGGCCGGGCGGACAGGTCGCCAGCGCGATCGTTGCTTGCCGGCGCTGGGGACTCGCGGCCCGCTACGCCGGAAAAATCGGCGACGATGCTGCAGGCCAGCTCCAAATTGACGAGATGAAACGCGAAGGCGTGGACGCGCACTGGATTGTGGCACGCGATTCTAAGAGCCAATCGTCATACATCCTGGTCGATGAACAATCGGGCGAGCGTACGGTGCTCTGGAAACGAGATGCAAGCATCGCTTTATGCCCCGAGGATCTCCGTCGGGAGTGGCTCGCCGGCACCGCCGCCCTCCTGATCGACGGGCACGACACGGACGCAGCAGCGCAGGCAGCCCGCTGGGCGCATGATGAACAAATTCCGGTCGTCGGCGACTTTGACAACAAGTATCCGGGAGTTGAGGTGTTACTTGAGTTTGTGGACATTCCCATTACCTCCAAGGATTTTCCTGGGCGGTTGACGGGAGAAACGGATCTCCTGAAATCTCTTCCTGTCATTTTTCGTCGATTCCGGTGCCGCTTAACGGCAGCCACTCTAGGCCGCCTCGGCGTGATCGCGTGGGATGGCAAGAAATTCCTTCAGGTTCCCGGCTTTCGTGTCAGTGCAGTCGACACAACCGGCGCAGGGGATATCTTCCACGGCGCGTTCTTATACGGATTGATCAGGAATTGGTCATTGAAAGAAGTACTTGAGTTTAGCTGCGCCGCCGCGGCGTTGAGTTGCACCGCTTCCGGAGCCAGAGGCTACATCGCCGCTCTTGACGAAATCGCCACTTTCCGCCAGTCGGCCGATCGTTCCGAGACTGCTTACTCCAAAGAATCGCTCGAAGCCGCGGCGCAGATGGCAACGACGCCGGCAACGGGCCCCTCAGCATGATCCCGCTCAAAGACCTCACCCCCCGCCGCAGCTTCCCCGTCATCACGCTGCTACTGATCCTTGCGAATGTAATCGTCTTTATCTATCAAATCACGCTGCCGCCGGCAGCCTTCGACGCCTTCGTGAAGACCTGGGCGCTCACGCCGTCGCACATCAAACTCGCGCTGGAAGGCCACCGATATACACCGCTTCAAGCATTTCTGCCGCTTTTCACCTGCATGTTTCTGCACGGAGGGTTCTTGCACATCATCGGCAACATGTGGTTTCTCTGGATATTCGGCGACAACGTCGAGGATCAGTTCGGCCGAATCGGCTACCTGCTGTTTTACATTGTCTGTGGCCTGGGCTCGGGCATCACGCAGGTGGCTTTCTCATGGGGATCGAAGGTGCCGTCGCTCGGTGCCAGCGGCGCGATTTCGGGGGTTCTCGGTGCGTATATCGTCTTTTTTCCGCGCTCCAAAATCCTCACGCTCATTCCTTTGCTCATCCTATTCTTTACCGTACGCATTCCCGCGGCCATTTTCATCGGCATCTGGTTCCTGATGAATTTCCTCAGTGGCGTCAGCTCCCTCGGCGTTCTGAACTCGGGAGGCGTGGCCTGGTGGGCCCACGTGGGCGGTTTCTTGCTGGGAGTGCTGATTGCGGGCTTCACGAAACTCGTCCATCGCCAGCCCGCCTACACGTAAGGCCCGCGTATGCGCCCTCCTTCGCGCAAATCTCGAATTTCAACGAACACTTGAGCCGAATTGGAGTTATATTCTCCCGGCGAATTTATCTTTCTGGGGGAATTCATGAAATCTCAAGCGATCCTATCAACCGTACTTTTCCTTTCCGCAGCTCCATTCGCACCCGCGCAGACGCAGGCTCCGCCGGCCGCGCCTCTCCCCCCGGACGCTCTTCATTCGCTCCAATCGATGGCGGACCCAAGAGAGCCCGCCATCCTCGCGACCTGCAAGAATCCGCCGCCGGCGCCGCAACGTCCTCCCGGTCCGCCTCCGGGCGCACCCGCGCCGGGGCCTCGCGATTACAAAGTGACCGAAATCCCCGGCGTCATCGCCGCAGGCCAGACGTGGAACTTCGTGTGGCAACAGCTTGGTAACAATGGCGACGGAATCATCGCCTCACGCGACGGCGGCCTGCTGATCGCCGAGAACGACAGTAGCGCCGTCGTCAAGCTCGACCAGGGCGGCCACGCCACCGTGGTCTATAGCGGCACGAACACGGGCGGCGCTCTTTCGATGAACACCAAAGGCGCTCTGTTTATCGACGAACGCGGCCTGAATCCGTCGATCGTCGAACTCGCGCCGGACCACAGAACCCTGGCCGATAAATTTCAGGGCGAGCCGTGGGACTGCATCGGCGTCGTGCTCAACGATCTCTCCGCCGACAGCAAGGGCGGCGCCTACTTTACGATGGGAAGCCTCTACTACGCGGCCCCTGACGGCCACGTCGCGAAGTACGGCCCGGATCTCCACACCAACGGCATCATTCTGAGCACGGACGAAAAGACCCTGTATGTCACAAATAACACGACCGTCGTTGCCTTCGACGTCCAGCCCGACGGTTCGCTTACCAACCAGCGCGATTTCGGCAAGCTTGAGGGCGGTGGATATGGCGATGGAACGACGATTGACGCAGCCGGCCGCCTCTACGTGACCACGGGTCCCGGCGTCCAAGTGCTCGGTCCCGATGGAAAGTACCTCGGCCTGATTCCCACGCCACGGCCCGTCATCAGCGCAGCGTTCTCGGGGAAAGACAAGAAGACACTTTACATCCTCGCCCGCGGCGCAAGAGATCAAGCAGGAAATGAAGTCGCAAACGCGGCGCAGGTTTACACGATCGAGATGATCGCTCAAGGCTTCAAGAAACGCGCGAAGTGATTCGTCGCGTCATTTCCGTCGACATGCCGACAGTTCCAGGTGCAGTTGAATTTTCGTGTCACGGGAATTGCGGGTTGCAGATCTCCGAAACACTTCGGGTATCGCACGAGAAGAGGCGCGGCGTGAATTCAGGGCTTTTGTAGCAACTGAATGAACTGCTTTAAATCGTCGGTGTTCACGTCCGACACCGCGGCGAAGTGCATCTCGCCCTTCCGCCATTCGATCAGGTTGTAGCCATTTCGAGTTTCTTGTCTCTCGAATCCTTCCGCGTTCGCAGCGTCGCCCGAACTCTCCGGCCACACAAAGACGTTGATGATGTGTTTTCGTCGCTGATAAACCAGCGCGGCAACCGCCCGGCTACCGATGTAATCGAGCCGCCCGCCCACGAGCGGGAATCCCTGATCCGCCATGTCTCGCACGGGCGGTGAAAAATCCAGCTTCCCGTCAAACCACGGCTTCACCGTGTGCTGGTCGGTCGACTCCACGTCATACAAATGCCCCGGCTGGAGCGAACGAATGTGGCTGGCGACAATTTCCTGGGTGAATAGGTCAGTCTGCCGCTCATTCCGCAGCCCCGGAACCAGCCTCAGGCCCACAAAGACCACGACGGCAATCGATGCAGCCACCGCCAGCCATTCCAGCACCGGCCGTCGCCGCGCCGAACGCAACATCGCTGCTTGATGCCAGGCCGCCGAACTGGACGCTCCGCCCGACTCCCTTCCCGCCGCCAGAACTCTCTCTCTCAGAGATTGCGGAGCTCGCTGATAAAGCCCGGGAGTCCCTAGCGCCGTGCGCAACGTCTGTTGCTGCCGCAAGTCCTGGCTGCAATCGGAGCATGACTTCACGTGCTCCTCAATCTGGAGGCTGCGGACCAAATCCAGCTCCCCGTCGAAATACGCGTGCAGCAGCAGCTTGTCACTCTCGCACGCCACGGTGCACCCCCTTTGATTGCGCCGTCAGCAATTTCTCGCGCAACTGTTCCCGTGCGCGCGCCAGACTCGACATCACCGTCCCGATGGGGATCTCCATGATCTCTGCGATCTCTTTGTATGCCAACCCTTCCAGCTCGCGCAGGATCAGTGCCTCCCGAAACTGCACAGGCAACATCTCAAGTGCCGCTTGAAGCATTTCTCGGTCGGTTGATCGCGCAAATTCCGTTTCCACGTCAGATGTTTTGCCGTCGTCCGGCGCATGAAGTGATTCATCAAATTCTTCCGAGAGTGCGGCAGGTCGGTTCTTCTCCAAAAACGTGTAAGCCGTGTTCCGCACGATGCGCAGCAACCACGCCCGCGCGTCGCCTTCGCGGTAACCGCCGATGAACCGCATGGCGCGTAGACAAGCGTCCTGGACTACGTCCTCGGCATCCTGCGGATTCCGCACGAGCCAGCGCGCCAGGTTGTATGCCGCATCCAGATGCGGGAGTACAACCCGCTCGATCTCGGCCTGAGATGCGGCTCCGGCTTCCCGCTGCATGGCGGTATTAGACACTCAAACGCCCGCGTTCGGCATCGCAATTTCGGCACGGTGCGGTTCCGGAGATCAAGTGATCTCGAGCGCTACCGCACAATGACTTTGCCGACCATCATCGGATGCACCGAACAGAAATAGCTGTACGAACCGGCCTGTGTGAACAGGAACGAAAATGTTTCGTCCGTGTCGAGCGCTTTGGAGCGAAATGCGCCGCCACTGACGACCGTGTGGGGGACGTCATCGTGGTTGACCCAGGTAACCGTCGTTCCCTTCGTCACGGTAATCTCCTTTGGCGTGAAACTGAAGTTATCGATGCTGACTCTGGCGGCTGGCTGGTCCTCTGGCGCCTGCGCAAAGTAGGACTGCCGAGCTGACGCGGCGCCGATTGCCATCGCCAGCAGGGCAAGCCCAACCACTACCTTGATAAACGAGAATCTCATGACTTCGTCTCCTTCGCCGGGGACATCGACGGTTCCGAGTTTTCTTCAAGCGATGTATCGACAACTGCCAGTGTGTGCCGTCCGCGCGAAAAATGAATCTCTGCAACGCCCAGTACTGCTCGCAGTTTGTCCGCCGGGACCTTCATGGGTCCCGGCGACGGTGCCTGCCCCGGTGCAGGTTGCGGAAAAGCAGTCGACATCGCCGTGTGGAACGTTACATTCCCCTCGACTTTCTGCATGACTTGGTGAATGTGTCCGTTCAATACCGAAACCGAGCCGAATTTCTTCAGCAGCGCCAGCGCCTGCTCGCTGTCGTCGGTTCCCCAGCCCCACTGCGGGTACACCGACCAGAGCGGAATGTGCGCGAACACCACAATCGGGGTACTGTGCTTCCGATGCTGCAAGTCCTGCTTCAACCATGCCAGTTGCTCGGCGCCGAGACTGCCGAGCCCTCCTGCTTTCAGGTTCATCACGTTCACAAGCCCGATGAAATGCACGCCCTTGTGATCGAAGCTCTGCCATCCGTCCCCGATCGTCCCTTTGCCGTAGCGAGCACGGTATTGCTCGCCGTTGTCGTTCAAGACGTCGTGCTCGCCGGGCACGAAAAAGATTTGGTCCGTGCGCACGCTCTTGAGCGACTGATCGAGGGTGTCGAACTCCGATGCCTTCGATAGCTGCGTTAGGTCGCCCGTATGAAGCAGGAAATCGGGTGCGGCCGCCAGCCCGTTGATTTTCGCGATCGCCTGCTCGAGCGTCGCGGTCACATCCGGATTCGCCGCCTTGTCAAAGCCGATATGCGAATCGCTGATCTGCGCGAACGCAAAATCGCCCTTCATGGCACCCGAATCCACGGAATGCGCGTGCCCGAATGCGTAGGATTTCAGCACTCCGCCCTGCATCAGGCACAGCGTTCCGGTTCCCGCCCAGGCCATGCACTTCAGGAATCCGCGGCGGTCGATGCCGTCGGGATCCAGGTTCTCTTTGATTTTGATAGGGTCTGCCATCGAAATTGTCCTCCCTCCAGGTGATCCGTTCGCACGGCGCGCTCTCTTCACACCTGTCCAGACTGCCGCGCGGTCCGTTTTATTCCCCGAAAACGCGATTTTCTTGAACCGACCGGTGTGGTCCGCTCTCTGGGATGGCGACGACTGTGCTAATGTATTGAGTTCCGTTTCATACGTAAGCGGGCGTAGATGCGCCGGTGGCAGTAGGGTTCTCGGGGGTGACGGCGTTTTATGAAGACGTCTTACAATGGCGTTGCGGTTCCATCGCACGGACAGGTGATCGGATACGTGGGAGGAGAATTCCAAGTTCCCGACCAGCCCATTATTCCGTTCATCGAAGGCGACGGCACGGGGCGCGACATCTGGAAAGCTTCGCGGCGCGTATTCGACGCTGCCGTGGACAAAGCGTTTGGCGGAAAAAAGAAAATCGCCTGGCTGGAAGTCTTTGCCGGCGAAAAATCCTATAACCAATTTCAGGACTGGCTGCCACAGGACACCGTCGACGCCATCCGCGACTTTCGCGTGGCGATCAAGGGCCCGCTCACCACGCCCGTGGGGGGCGGCATCCGCTCGCTCAACGTTACCCTGCGCCAGCTTCTCGATCTCTACGCCTGCGTCCGTCCCGTGCGTTATATCGACGGCGTTCCCTCTCCGGTCCGTAATCCCGAGCGCATGAACATCGTCGTATTCCGCGAGAACACCGAGGACGTGTATGCCGGCATCGAGTGGAAGTCGGGCACGCCCGAAGTCGAAAAGCTCATCGACTTCTTGAACAACGACATGCTCAAAGGCACCAAGAAATCCGTGCGCCTCGATTCGGGCGTCGGCATCAAGCCGATTTCTCCGACCGGCACTAAACGCCTGGTCCGCCGGGCGATCCAGCATGCCATCGAAAAGGGCCGCACCGTGGTCACCATCGTGCACAAGGGCAACATCATGAAGTTCACTGAAGGAGCCTTCCGCGACTGGGGCTACGAGCTGGCGAAAGACGAATTCCGGTCGCAAATCGTGACGGAGCGCGAAAGCTGGATCCTCGGCAACAAAGATAAAGATCCGGGTTTGTCAGTCGAGAAAAACGCCGAGATGATCGAGCCCGGCCTCGAGCAAGCCACCGCCTCGTTCAAGCAGCAGATCTACGCCGAAGTGAAAGGCGTGCTCGGCACCATCTCCGTCACCCACGGAAACGGCCAGTGGAAGAAGAAAATCCTGATCAATGATCGCATCGCCGACTCCGTCTTCCAACAGGTTCTCACCCGAGCCGACGAATATCAGGTCTTCGCGACACCCAATCTGAACGGCGACTACATTTCTGACGCGTGCGCGGCGCAAATCGGAGGCCTCGGCATGGCCCCGGGCGCGAATATCGGCGACGGCTTCGGCTGCTTCGAGGCCACGCACGGAACGGCGCCAAAATATGCCGATAAGGACGTCATCAATCCGGCGTCGGTCATGCTGTCCGGATCGATGATGTTTGATTTCATGGGTTGGAGCGAAGTCGCGGAACTGATCGAGGAAGGCATCCGGCGCACCGTGCAACAAAAACGCGTCACCTACGATCTCGAGCGCCTGATGGCCGGCGCGACCAAGCTCGGCACCGCCGACTTCGCTTCGGCCATCATAGACAATATGAACGTGCCGGTCGCCCGTTAAGGTTTGCTTGAGCTAACCTGTTTGCCAAGTTCGAATAAAACTCTCAGGAGATCCTTGAATGCGCAAGAAGGTCACGGTTGTGGGCGGCGGTTTTGTCGGCTCGACGACAGCTCAACGAATACATGACGCCGGTCTCGCCGATGTAGTCATCACCGATCTGGTCGAAGACATGCCCGCGGGCAAGGCGCTCGACATGGCCGAGTCGAGTCCGATCCTCGGCACCGACTCGCGCGCCACCGGCATCTCGACCAAGAACGGAGACTACAGCGCCACCGCCAATAGCGATGTGATCGTCATCACCGCCGGAATCGCCCGCAAACCCGGGATGAGCCGCGACGACCTGTTAAAGACGAATTACGACGTGATGAAAGCCGTCGTCGAGCCCCTCGCCAAGCTCTCGCCCAATGCCATCCTGATCATCGTCACCAATCCACTCGATGCCATGGCGCAGGCTGCCTTCCGCATCAGCGGCTTCCCGAAGAATCGCGTCCTAGGCATGGCCGGCGTGCTCGACTCCGCGCGCATGAGCACCTTCGTCGCCGCCGAGCTCAACGTCTCAGTCGAAAACGTCCATTCCTTCGTTCTCGGAGGCCACGGCGACGACATGGTTCCGCTGGCTCAGTATTCAACCGTCGCCGGAATCCCCCTCCCCGAATTGCTCCCGCGAGAAAAACTCGAAGCCATCTTCAACCGCACTCGAAAAGGCGGGGCCGAAATCGTCGCCCTGCTCAAGACCGGTTCGGCCTACTATGCCCCCTCCGCGGCCGCGGTAGAAATGGTGGAAGCAATACTGAAAGACAAAAAGAAGATCCTGCCTTGCGCCGTTTACCTGGAGGGCGAATACGGGATCAAAGGCCTGTTCGTCGGTGTCCCCGTGAAACTAGGTGCCACAGGCGTGGAACAAATTATTGAAGTAAAGCTTTCAACACAAGACAAAGCCGCTCTGGACAAATCCGCCGCTTCCGTCCGCGAGCTCGTGGCGGTCCTGGGCGTCTAGGGGCGCGGACACTCTTGTCCGTTCCGTGGCAGGGCTTGATGCCCTATTGGACGAGCCGAAGAGGCAAACGCCAGCGCTCAGCCGTGACCGGCCCGCGTCCTAAACCGAGAACTTCTGCGCCAGCGGAAACCTCCGCCCCACGCTAAACGCCTTGGAAGTTACCTTGAGACCTGGGGGGGCCTGCTTGCGCTTGTACTCGCTTCGATCCACCTGCAGCGCCACGGCGCGCACCAGCTCGACCGGCAGCAAACACTCCTCCGCAATCTGTTCCGGATCCTGCAGATCCTCCACATACCCCTTTAAAATCCGGTCCAGGTCTTCGTAAGGCGGCAAAGTATCCTGATCCGTCTGATTGGGGCGTAGTTCGGCCGTGGGCACCCTCTCCAATATTTCCTCGGGAATCCGCCGTCGCCCCCGGTTCGCATGCCGCACCAGGTCGTACACCATGGTCTTGGGCACGTCGGAAATCACCGACAGGCCGCCGGCCATGTCGCCGTAGAGCGTGCAATAACCCACCGCAAATTCCGATTTGTTCCCGGTGCTCAATACCAGCGAGCCGAATTTATTCGAAAGCGCCATTAATAAATTCCCGCGAATCCGCGCCTGCAAATTTTCTTCGGTCGTGTCTTCCGGCAGCCCGGCAAAAGTATCCCGCAAAGTCGCTCCGTAGCATCGGAAGGTGTCCGAAATCGGCAGCACCCGCAGCTCAATCCCCAGATTTCCAGCCAGCGCCTTGGCGTCGCGCAAGCTCGCATCGGAGGAATACGGCCCCGGCATCGCTACTCCCAGTACATTCTCCGGGCCCAGGGCATCCACGGCGATCATCGCCACCAGCGCCGAATCGATCCCGCCACTCAGCCCGATTACAACTTTCTTGAACCCGCACTTCCGGACGTAATCCCGCGTCCCGATTACCAGCGCCTTGTGCGCCGCCTCATACTCATCGTCCATCCCGTCGCGGATATCGCCCTTCCCGGTCACGCTGTCGAAAAACACCAGGTCCTCGTCGAATGACTTTGCCATCGCGGCAACGCGACCGTCGGGCGTGAAGGCCACGCTCGACCCGTCAAATATCAGGCTGTCGTTGCCGCCCACCTGGTTCACGTAGACGACCGGCACGCCACGATCCCGCGCCACCGCTCCCAGCATGTCGTGCCGCAGTCCGCGCTTGCCCAACGTGTAGGGCGACGACGAGATGTTCAGCACCAGATTGCTGCCTTTCGACACCAGTTCCGCCACCGGATCGCGGTCATAGAGGCGCTCGGGCCAGAAGCTCTTGTCGTTCCAGCTATCCTCGCAAATCGTGATCCCGAGAGTGTGCGCTCCAAACGTAAACGCATGCTGGATCGTTGCAGGCTGGAAGTACCGCGTCTCGTCAAAGACGTCGTAGGTCGGCAACAACATCTTGCGCTGCTCAAACAGTATCTTTCCGTGCGCGATCAGCGCCGCCGAATTCGCCACCGGCTTCCCGGTGTTGTCCTGCGCCTTGCCGACAAAGCCCACCAGCGACGGCAGCGTGATCTCCTGTGCCAGCCGGATCAGCTCCTGCTGGTTGCGCTCGGCAAACGAAGGCCGCTCGATCAAGTCCTGCGGCGGATAGCCGCAAATGCAAAGCTCCGAAAAGACAGCGATCTCCGCCCCGGCGGACTTGGCCTCGCGAGCCATCTCGAGAATCCGCGTGCGATTGCCTTCAAAATCACCAACGGTCGGGTTGAACTGAGCCAGGGCGATCTTCATAAGGACGGAATAGAATACGGTCCACGCCTCGCGTTTTCAATCATTACACTCATGGCCGCAGTCAAGAGGGTAGGGCAGGGGCAAGGCTGGCGCCCGCGAATGCCCCCTCGGTTTTGCTCGATTCCTAGAGACAAAACAAAAGCTCCCGAAGGCCAAGCCTCCGGGAGCCAGAAATCTTCCAGCCTGTGGGCGACAATTAAACCGTGAACGAACTGCCGCAACCGCAGGTGCTCTTCACATTCGGGTTGTTGAACTTGAACCCCGCGCCCTCGAGCGTCTCAATGTAATCGATCGAAATCCCGTCCAGATACATCTCGCTCATCTGGTCAACCAGCACCTTCAGTCCGTCGAATTCGTACACGTTGTCGCTGGCTTCGTTCACTTGGTTCTCGAACGCCATCTTGTAGCTGAAGCCCGAGCACCCGCCGCCTACCACGGCCACGCGCAGCCCGGTCGGCATCGGCGTCTGCGACGACAAAATTTCCTTAACCTTCGTAACTGCCACCGGCGTCAGTTGAACCGACATGATGACCTCCCAGGTTTGCGCGCCATCAGCCCATCGAGCGCGTCATAAATTCCAAAGCCATTGTACCAGATTTAATGCTCCCGCAAACGTTCGGGATCTCCCAAGTTTTCACTCAGTTACTGGACACGAAACTTTCTGACCCCGCCCCCAAGACAATCGCCCGCAAAACCCATAAACTGATTCGGCCCATGAAACACTTGGTCACCCTAATTCCCGGCGACGGGATCGGCCCTGAGGTTTCCGAAGCCGTTCAGAAGATCATCGCGGCAGCAGGCGTCGATATCGAGTGGGAGCCTACCGCCGCGCGCGGCGAGCTCGAACGCCGCGGCGTCGATTTCATGCATTCCGGCGTGGTCGAAGCCATCCGCAAGAGCCGCGTCGCGCTGAAGGGTCCGCTCGCCACGAGTGTTGCTTCCGGCCCTCCCAGCATCAATGTGGGCCTCCGCAAAGCGCTCGATCTCTACGCCAACGTCCGCCCGGTTAAGAATCTCGCCGGAGTCGCATCGCGCTTCGAAGACGTCGACATGGTCCTCATCCGCGAAAACACGGAGGACCTCTATGCCGGACTCGAGCACGAAGTCGTTCCGGGGGTTGTCGAAAGCCTGAAAATCATCACCGAGAAAGCTTCCACGCGCATTGCCCGCTTCGCCTTCCAATACGCGCGCAAATGGAAGCGCAAGAAAATTCACGGCATCCACAAAGCCAACATCATGAAAATGTCGGACGGCCTCTTCCTCACCTCGATCCGCAAAGTGGCCGCCGAATATCCCGACATCGAATACAAAGAGCTCATAATCGACAACGCATGCATGCAGATGGTCCTCAAGCCCACGCAATACGACATGCTGCTGCTCACCAATCTCTACGGCGATATCATGAGCGACCTCGCAGCAGGATTGGTCGGCGGTCTCGGCGTCGTTCCGAGCGCCAATATCGGCGAAAACGTCGCCATCTTCGAAGCCGTTCACGGCACCGCCCCTGATATCGCCGGAAAAGGAATCGCCAATCCCACGGCCCTGCTGATGAGCGCCATCCTGATGCTCGGCCACCTTGGCGAGGATAAAGCGGCGACCCAAATCGAATCCGCTTTACACAAGGTCTATCGCGAGGGGAAATCCCTGACCCGCGACGTTGGCGGCGCCGCCACCACAAAAGAATTCACCGAAGCCGTAATCCACGCCCTGCAGTAGCGCGCCCCGAACGGGCTTCGAGGGCCATCCGCCGCGGCGTGGGTCTGCCGTCCGCGCCCTCGCTTGCGTGCATCCATCTTTCGCAAATTTCGGACCTGATCGCAACTTATTCCGCGTTCCTTATGACTCTCTTATTCCCTGTCTGTAAGTTCAGGGAAGCGCAATTCGCCGCCCAAAGATGCGCCGGCGAAAACCGCCGCGCACGAGCGGCGATTTCGTTTCTAAGGAGCCCATCCGTGAAACTGAACCTCGTCTTCTCCAGCACCGTCTCAGGTTCCCTATTCCTTGTCGCCCTGGCCCTGGTGCCCGCCTGCAAGGCACAGGATCAAGCTCAACCTCAGGCCCCGCCGCCAGCATCAATGACCGCCGAGGAAGAACCCAGCACGAGCACCGACCTGTACATCATGCTGGGTTCTGATTTCGACCGGCCCGGTCTGTTACCCAAAGCGAACTACAACATCGGCATCGGACACACCTTCAGTTTTCTCAAGAAAGACCCTTTCGGCGATGAGCTCACATTTTCCTACACCTACGAAGACGCCGGCTCCGGCTTCTGGCATTCCGACTATGGCTCCGACACGGAAAGCGGGGGCGTGATGAAGAATTTCGGATTGCCGAAAACGAAAGCGGTCACGGGTTATACCTGGATTCAGCTCGGCATCACCAGCCTGACCGGCGGGCTGCACGTCGCAAATCACCTGTACAATGGTGAATCGCTGGGCGCCATCGTGCACTTCAACCTTCGCAACTCCCTCTGGATTCAGGAGAGTTTCAACAAAATCGTGACCATACCGTGGTACACCACCACGAGCATTGGTTACACTAGAAGCTGGTAATCGGCTGCGCATGGAAACTTCCACGCCGAACGAAAAACAGGCTTCGTCCCGGCTTGCCAAGGGATTCGCGCTTTTGGCTGTGGCGTCCTGCGTGCTGATGTTTGCCCGTGATGTGGTGCCTCCGGCCGCCCGGCCGGCTTGGGCTGCTTCCCTTCCGGCGTTCCCATTGCTGGCGATCGGAATTTCATTTCTCGTCGTGCAGACGATGGCGCGTCAGCGACGGTCCCAACTGTTGAAAAACCTGTTGCTCGCTGCTACGTTCCTACTTTGGGGCGTAGTGGAATTGTTGCCGGCAAACGCCACGTCTAAAACCTTGGACGAGCTTGTGATCGCGCTTTTTGTCGTCGACCTTGCTTGGACGATTCTGCCTCGCCTGAGCGATTCGAGGAATCCGTTTGAGTAGCCTCGCGCATACTCACGGCCCAGATTCTGACATCGAGCTCAACGTCGGGTTCTCCCGTCAGGCCGTCTATAGCCGCGACAGGCGATTCGATGGCCGCTTCTTTGCCGGAATTGCCACCACGGGGATCTATTGCCGGCCTGTTTGCCCGGTTTCTTTCGGAGCGCCCGATCGTATCGTTTGGTTTCGCTCCGCCGCGGCGGCAACCGCCGCCGGATTCCGGCCGTGCAAGCGGTGCCGGCCGGATACCTCCCCGGGTAGCCCGGCGTGGTTCGGTACGGCTGCTGTCGTCTCACACGCCGTGAAACTGATTTCCCAGGGCGCATTGAACGACGGCAACGTCGAACAGCTCTCCGAGCGTCTCGGGATCGGCTCCCGGCACTTGCGGCGCCTTTTCAAGCAGCATCTGGGGGCGTCGCCTCTAAAGATTGCGCGCTCCCAGCGCGTCCAGTTCGCCGGCAACCTGATCGCCAACTCCACCATGCCGATCCGCGAAATCGCGTCCTGCGCGGGTTTCGCAAGTACCCGGCACTTCCATCACTCCGTTAAGGCCGCGTTCGGGGACTCCCCTCGAATCATTCGCCGGCTTCGCACGTCCCCGCTCTCTGCGGAGAGCCGCGATGCAGTCGTCGTCTACCTGCCCTACCGCCGACCCTTCGATTGGGCGAGCTTGATTCGCTTCCTCGCCGAGAGGGTAATTCCCGGCGTCGAGCGCGTCGAAAATGGTTCCTATTCTCGTACCGTTGAAGTCGAGGGTCTCGTTGGCACGATCCAGGTCCGTGACCAACCTGACCGCGGCCGTCTCGCGATGCGAGTTCGATTGCCGAAATACGATTGCTTGATGCAAATCGTTCAGCGCGCCACTCGCTTGTTCGATCTGGAAACCGACACGCTTCAAATCGTGCGGCATCTGTCTCGCGACCCCTTGCTGACTGAAATCGTAATAACGCACCCCGGCTTGAGAGTGCCCGGCGCATGGGATGGGTTCGAGATTGCCGTTCGGGCCGTCTTGGGGCAGCAGTTGACCGTGGTCGATTCACCGGCGCTCGTTCATAGAATCGTCGGAAAGTTTGGCCGGGCTGTCGAGCTCCCTGGTACGGGGCTCTCGCACCTCTTCCCGTCACCCGCTATTCTGGCCGTGGCCGACGTAGGAGCACTGGGCATACCCAAGCAGCTTGCCGGTGTGATCGGGGACTTGGCGCGCGCAATCTTGGCAGGCAAGATCCGTTTCGACGGTTACTGCAGGCCCGAGCGGTCGCTCGCGCTGCTTCGCAGCCTCCTTGGCATCAGCGAAGCCGCGTTATCGTATGTCGCGATGCGCAGCCTCGGAGATCCGAACGCGGTTCCCCATGGCGATATCGGTATCCGCCGCGCCCTGCCAGGACGGGGGAAGGCTGTTTCGCCTCAACAGCTCTTGAGCGTATTCCAGAATTTTCACCCTGGGCGAGCCTACGCCGCGATGCAGCTTTGGTCCCATGCGAGGCAACAAGGATCCAAGCCTCCTAGCGGCGACCGCCATAAGGCCGCGACCGGAGTGGAGTGACGCCTGAAATCTGAATCAAGAAAAGCCCGTAAATTCTCCCGACCTCGGGGGCAGACCGTGGTCTCAGTACACCGGCTCCATCGCGTGCACCGCAATCGTATTCGTCGCGGTATCCAGCACGCCGGTCACTTTCACTTTCTTGCCCGCATTCTGATTCGCCAGGTCCTGGTTATCAAGCTTGTAGACCTTCTCGCCCACCTGCAGCACAAATACCCCTCCCAAATTCTTCACGCAGTACCGCGCGCAATCCGCAGAAGTCGTGCCAATCGCTTTTCTCTCCAGCATTTCCTGATGCGACCGGCTCAGCGAATGCACGTTCAGCGCGCACTGCGAATCCCCGACCTCGCCCTTGAAAACGCGCTCCTTGTCGGCCCCTGCGATGAAAACCGCGAACACCGCGAATGAAATCAACAGCACTGCCCATCGAACCTTCTTGGCTCCGTACATCTTTCCTCCCTGGAATCTTCGATCTCTTGCGCCCGCTTAGCCGCCGCCGGCGCTTGCCTGTCACGGCAGGACGACAAACTTCATGTGCATGCCGTCGTGATCCGCGCTGCAAATCACCGTGCAAACCACCACGTACTCGCCCGGCTCATCAGGCGCCGTCAGCATCAGAGTTTGCACACCGGGCCTGAGCCGGAAATCCCAACCCGGCACATGCGACCGGTCTTTCGCCCGCAGCAACGAGAATCCGTGAATCGATCCGTCGCGTGCGTGATCCTTGGCCTTCACCGCGGTGATCTTCACGATGACCTGCTGCCCTGCGCGCACCGTGATCACCGGCTCCTTCATGCCCGCGATCTTGTACCGGCTGTCGTGATCGGCCAGCACCTCGACCGTCGCCGGTGCCTCCGCGGGCGGCTTTTGCGCGACGGGCGCTCGCCAGACCAGCAACGCCATCATGAACGCGATGGGCAACGCAACTGGACGGAGCACGATCATATTCCGGCATCTTCCCTTCCCTCTCGACCGCCAACGCTTACTGCGTCAGATACGCCACGATGGCCCGCATATCCTCATCCGTCAGAGTCGCGCGCACCCGCATGTGCCGTTCGATGGTCATCACCATCCGGGGCGGAAACTTGTGCGGAGACTGATGGCATCGCCCGCAATTCGCGCGAAATCTCTTCTCGCCCTCGTCGAGCAATTTCTGCTGCGCCGACTCCGGCGCGCCCACCCTACCGACCGGCTGTTGCGCAGCCGTCGCCCGGCCCAAAAGGAAGGCGAGGCACCCCAGCGCGAAAATTCCGATCGACATTGCCCGCGGCACCCTCATCGCGCGTCACCATGTCCCACCGGCACTGCCAGCCGGTACGTCACGCCGACCGTCCAGACGTTGGCATTGCCGCCCTCGGCCGCAAACTGGCGCCCGTAGCTACTCACAAACCGGATGTCGTCGCGAAAGTAGTAATTCAATCCGAACTCGAAAAGCTTCGTGTTCAACATGGGCAGATCGCCGTCTTCATCCTCGAATTTCCCGACGTAGTATTCCTGCATCCGGCCCACCACCTGCACATGGCGCAACTGGTCCTTCCACACCGGCGCTTGGCTCAGGCGATACGCCGCCTCTACCCAATATCCGCTGCCGTTGCTTGACCGCGCGTATTCCGCGCGAATGTCGAGAGGCAGCGGCGGCGGTTGCCATGCGAAATGAAATCCGAATGCATTGGAGTGATCGGCCTGGAGCAAATGCTGGAACGACCCCCCGAATTCGACCCTTGGCCCCGGCAGATACATTCCCGCCCGCAGGCCCCAGTCGCGATCCGAATCGAACGGGCTCGTTGTCAGCTTCGTCGAAAAATACGTCGCGTAATTCAGCTCCGCCTTCCCCGTTACGTTGAATCCACCGCGCAGCATCGCGCCCGTTCCCGCTCCGCTCGGCCCCGTCGAAATCGGCAGGATCAGCGGGTCGCTCTGCAGATTTCGTATCCAGATCGGATACAGCCGCTCGTTGAATATTCCAAATGGCGTGAGGTAGCGTCCGAAGGAAAACGTTACGTATTTGTTGGCGATGTAATCGACCTGAACGTAATCGGCTTCTTTCTCGAGATATCCTTTCCAGCCCGGCCCGTGCGGATCGGGTATCAGATCCGACTCAAAGGTGCCGCGCCCTTCGATCAGCCATTTCTGCCCGATGGGAATGAGCCCCACCGGGGAAATCAGCGGTTCGAGATTCGGCTGCCCGCCCTGCCACGCCGTGATCATCCCCACGCCCATCGAAAAAATCGGCACGGCCGTCACCGCCGGCAAGATCACGTCGGGGCCATTCGGATCCATCTGACCGAACGGTGGCCCCGGGGGCTGGGCCTCCGTTTGCGCAGGCGTTTGAGCCTGCGTCTGCCCCTGCGCCAATGCCGGGAGCGCGATCGCCAGGGCCAGCAGCAACCCTCGCAACCAGCCGCATTTCGTCGCACCGAGAGATACCGACAGCATTCGTAGCCGCGCCTATTGGGTCGTTCGGAATAGCAGCCCGCCGAAATTGCCTTGGCTTATATCGAGTTTCAATTCCGCGGCTGGAAGAATCAACTTGAGCACGTCCTCGTTATTCCAGTACGTCAATAGCGGGAAGGAACCGCCGATACCTTAATCGCGGAATAAAACGGGCGGGCCAGGAGTTGCATCGACCCCTTACCTGTACGTCCGGCCAGTGGTTCATACGGAACGCCGCGCGGGCCGCCAACCCCTGACCTCGGCTGAGGCGCTAGACTTGAATGGAGAAGGAGTGCCCATGCCCAGCGTCGACAGCCTCAAAACGGTTTACAGAGTGCTGCGATGGGGCGCGCTCATCGCGCTCGGGGCGATCATCGTGCTGGTGCTGCGCAAATCTCCGCCTCCCGACGTCGCCTATGACCCGAACGCATCCGCGCGCGTCGAACAGAAACTCGCGGCCGCCGATCAGGCGAACGCTGCCGGACAGCCCGCGCAGGTACAGATCGACCGCACCGAGCTGAATTCCTACCTGCAGCAGAATCTCCAGACCAGCAGTTCGGCCCCACCGGCTGGAGCGGGAGTTCCCGTTGCTGGCGGTTCAAGTGAGGCGAAGCCCGGAGGCTTCTCGACCAATGGCGTGCCCGAGGACGGCTCAGCCACGCTCGATCAGGTGCAGTCAGCCGTCAAGGACGTCAAGGTCGATATGGACGGCGATTTGGTGAAGGCCTACGTCGTGTTCGATTTTCACGGTAAGGATTTATCGCTCGAGCTCGATGGACATCTTGGCTCGCAGGACGGCTACCTGAAGTTCGTGCCCGTCGCCGGAAAACTTGGTTCGTTGCCGCTTCCGCAGTCCACGCTCGACGCCGCCGTACAGAAAATGATGGAATCGCCGGAAAACCGCGAAAAACTGAAGCTGCCCAACGACATCAGCGACATCCACATTGAAAACGGCCAAGCCGTCGTCAACTATAAACCATAGCGAGAAGCGTTCGTATCGGCCGCTTTCAGGCGGTTGCCTACGATTTAAATCCCGCGGGCCAGATCGGTGTGTAGGCAATGTACAGCATCCAGTAAACGATCACGCCGGTGACGGAAACGTAGAGCCACAGAGGAAACGTCCACTTCGCAATCGCCCGATGGGCCGCAAAGCGCTCGCGCAGCGCGCGCGACAGCGTGATCAGTATCAGCGGCACGATGACGACGGCGAGCGTCGTGTGCGTGATCAGGATCGTCAGGTAGATACTGCGCGCTGCGCCGTGCCCGCCGAAGCGAATGACGCCTGCGTTGAAATGAAAGTAGAGGTAGAAGCAGAGAAACACCGCCGAGCAGAGGAACGCTGCGACCATACAAAATCGGTGATACCGAATTTTGCCGCTGCGAATGAAAGCAAATCCCGCGAGCAGCAACACGGTGCACGAACCATTCAACGACGCGTTGACGGCGGGGAGCGACGCAAGAGGAATCAGATGCATCGGAAACCCGAATCGAGTTGCGGGCCAGCGGTCATCGCGTTATCAAACGATCGAGCACCAGCCAGGCGAGCAGGATCGGGATGTGCGCCACAGTCGCGTGCATCAGCCACTTGGCCCGGACGTTGGTTCGCGAGCGATTGGCCCAAAGCCCGACTTGAAGCAGGATCATGCCAAGCAGCAGCGCTCCGAAAAAGTAGCCCTTTCCCGCCATGCCCAGAACCGACGGCAACGCGCTGACCCAAACCAGAATCGCCGACGTGGTGATGATCTGCCGGAACGTCGCGTCGCCTTTTTTATCGACGACGGGAAGCATCTGAATTCCGGCGCGAGCGTAATCTTCTCGATACATCCACGCGATAGCCATGAAATGCGGGAATTGCCAGAAGAACAGAATCCCGAAAAGCACCCATCCCCCAAGCGAAAGCGATCCATGGGCGGCGGCCCAGCCGATCAGCGGAGGCAGTGCACCCGGAATCGCGCCCACGGCGGTTGAAAGCGTTGTGCGAGTCTTCAGCGGGGTGTAAAGCCCGAGATAGAGAACCGAAGTCATCCCCGCGACCAGCGCCGAAAGCCAGTTGACCGCGAGCAACAGCCACAGAGAGCCGAGGACGATCGAGGTGACGCCGAAAATCAGGACTTCGCGAGGCTGGAGCGTTCCCGCCGGCAGCGGGCGCGCGGCTGTGCGGCGCATCACCGAATCCATTTCGCGCTCGACGTACTGATTCAGAGCAGCGGTGCCGGCCGCGACCAGGAGCGTGCCGCCCAGCGTGTGCAGCATCAGCGGCCAATCGAGCGGGCCGCGGGAGCCTAGATAAAAGCCCGCGACGGTGGTCATCGCGACCAGGAACGTAACGTCCGGCTTGGTCAGCGCGACGTAGGCCCACGGCCTTTCGAATGCCGAGAATGTGGTGGTTCGGGACTCGCTCATGGCCCTAGGCCCCGGCCCTTTCGGGCGAATGCTTCACGGCGTGCGAATCCGCCGCAACGCGCGCGCTGGAAGGGATCAGCCGGAAGCAGGTGAGCGTAAATAGCACCGCGGCCGCCAGTGTGAGCGCGCCTCCCAGAACATGGGCGACGGTGAGGGTGGCGTAGGTGATCGTGGGCTGCGACTCGTCGGCGGCGCGCACGACGGCCCAATAGGCCGCGCCGCCGAGCAGAAGCTGAATGCCGAAGAAGGCGTGCAGCAATTTCGTCGCGCGGCGCAGGTCACGGGCCTCCCGGAAACGCTTCTTGGCGGCAACGCCAGCCCAGAGGACGAACAGCGTAACGACGCCCGCACCGATCAAGTGCGGCACGATGCCGAACGCGCCGTGGCGGAAAGCCGCGCCCAGAATAAGCTGCACCAAAATCGATGCGGTCATGAGCGATGCGAGCACGCGGAGGCGCGGAGCACCGCGATCTTCAAGCTGCGCCAGGTTCGCTTGCCACCACGAGCTGAGATAGAGCGACAAACCGACGAGAGTGATGAAGAAAATCTGCGCGAGCGTGGCGTGGGCCGTCGCCGAAATCGAGGGATAGCCCTCCAGAACGCGGAAGCCCCCCAGCGCGGCTTGCGCGATTACCAGGACCAGCGCCGTCCAGCCCAATTTCCTGGCCCACGGCCGGCGTTCCGCAAACGGAATCCAGATGGCGAGCACGAGCGTCATGATCGAGACGATGCCCGCGAGGACACGGTGGGTGTACTCAAAACGGATGCCGCCGATGAGCGGCGGAATGAGCTTGCCGTAGGCCAGAGGCCAATCGGGAACGGAGTCGGCGGCGCCGTTGCTGGTGACCATCGCGCCCGCCATCATCAGCAAGATCGTCGAACAGGCTGTGGCTACCGCGAAGCGGTACGGGCCGCGAGACGTGTGTGCTAGGTCTGAAGACATCAGAATCGCGAAGGGACTTTTCATTGTACGGAGCGACCGGCGAAAACGCAAAAGATTCTGCGCGCCGGCCGACAAGTCGCGCTGAATTTTCAGTCGGAGATTTCATGCGGTCGAGCGCTCGTTACCCGTTCCCAGTTGTGACTGTCGATTGGACGGAACCCGAATTGCATTGGATGGTTCTCGACGGTGGATATCGAACCAGCGACGATCGTTTTTCTGTATCACCTCGTGCCCGTCGCTTTCCTTTGTTTTCAGAACTTTAGTGCTGCATGGTGTGTCACTTCGTTTGATGATTTGCCCGCGGAGCCCCGAATGGAGTCTTATGGCTAAAGCCATTGCCCCGGCACGTGTGGTCGCGGGCCTTCAGATGATAGAAATTGTCTTAAGGTCGCCGGGGCCGCGCGATTGGGAGAATTTATGCCGAAACAAACTGATGCGGCCTTTGTCGAGATGCGCGACGTACTAATCGAGACGTACGCGGCTAATGATGCGATGAATCAGCTATTGCTTGCGAATCTCGATCCGCGAGCGTGGCGCGCGATGTTGCCCGGAGCAAAAAGAGGCGGGCGCACGATTGCGGCGATCTTCGCCCATCTACATAACAACCGGCGAGTGTGGCTGAAACATTCGGCGCCGCATTTGAAATGCCCGGCGCCGCTCGATCCCTTCCGTTGCACGATGAAGCAGGCCGCCGCCGCTCACAAAAGGAGCGCGTCGCAGTGCTTGTGGATGCTGCGAGAGGCGCTTTCGGGTGATGCGAAGCGGCGGGTGACGAAATTCTCGCGCGGGGCCTGGTCGCAGACGTGGCCGGCGGGCGCGACGATGTTTGCGTACATGTTCTCGCACGAGGCGCATCATCGCGGGCAGATCACCATGCTGGCGCGTCAGCTCGGCAACCGGTTGCCCGTGAAGGCGTGGGCCGGGATTTGGTGGTGGGAGAAGCGCTGGAAGGAGGCGGGACTGCAAACGAGGCCTCGATAGCCGAACTCGCGCACACCGATTTCACGGTTCGCTTGCATTTCGGAACGGCCGAGGATATGAACATATCACCGATGACTAAAAGGATAGTAGCCGGGGCGTTCCCGCTTTTGTGGATGTGTTTACACTTCGGGATTCTGCAAGCGCAGGCGCCCGCTGGCGCTCCCGCCGCAAAAGCCGACTATTCCCAGGAGCCCTACATTATAGAAAAAATGGCCACCAAGGTGTCCTTCGCGAACGACGGAACGGGTACAACGCAGCAAACGGCGTCGATTCGCGTGCAGAGCGATTCCGGCGTACAGCGGTGGGGTCTGCTGACCTTCCCCTACCGGGCTGCGGAGCAGACGATTGAGATCGAGGACGTGCGGGTGATAAAGGCTGACGGGAGAACGGTGGCCACGCCGGAGGACAACGTACAGGATCTCGATTCGGAAATTACGCGCGCCGCGCCGCTCTACAGCGATCAACGTGAAAAGCATGTGGCGGTCAAGTCATTGGCCATCGGGGACACGGTTGAATTCCAAGTGCTCTGGCATACCACCAAACCGCTGGCGCCGGGGCAATTCTGGTACGAATACGACTTCGCGCGAGACTCGATCGCGCTCGATCAGCGGCTAGAGATCAGCGTTCCAGAGAGCCGCACAGTGGTGGTGAAGGGACCCGTCGCGCCGCAAAACATCGCGGAGAATTCAGGCGTACGGACTTACGCCTGGAGCCGGGCGAACTTGGAAGACGCTCCATCGAAGAAGATCAGGGCGCAGGTCGTCGATACGGCCTTGGGGCATCTTCGGGAACCGGATGTGATCCTGAGCAGCTATCAGAATTGGCAGGAAGTGGGGCGCTGGTACTGGGATTTGCAAAAGGAGCGCGTGGAACCGAGCGCGGACGTCCGGGCGAAAGCTGTCGAGCTTACGAAAGACAAGACCGATACGCTCGCCAAGATCCAAGCCATCTACACGTTCGTGAGCGAGAAATACCGCTACATCGGAATTGATTTCGGAATCGGGCGCTACCAACCGCACTCCGCAGACGATATCCTTTCCAACAACTTCGGCGACTGCAAGGATAAGCACACGCTGCTGGCGGCTCTGCTGCAGGCGGTGGGAATACCGGCTTACCCTGCGCTGATTAGCTTTCGCCGGAATACGGACCCCGACGCGCCGACCCCGGCACAGTTCGATCACGTAATCACCTACGTGCCCCAGGGAAAGGATGCCTTGTGGCTTGACTCCACGGCGGAGCTCTCGCCTATGGGATTCCTCACTATGCCACTGCGAGGCAAGCAAGCGCTGGTGATGACCGGGGAAGACGCGGCCCGTTTAATCACGACACCGGAAGAACTTCCGTTGCAAGGGACCGAGAAGTTCGAAGTGAACGGCACCTTGAGCGATGACGGCTCCCTGGAGGCGAAAATCGACGTGACGGCCCATAACGACGATTCGGAGCTGGTGCTGCGAACGGCTTTCCGAAAGGTTGGGGAGCCGCAGTGGCAGGTGCTGGTGCAGGGATTTTCGCAGCGTGTGGGTTTCGCCGGGACGGTAAGCGATGTCGATGCGGGTTCGCCCGAACAAACCGACCAACCCTTTCATTTCTCCTATAGCTACCGTCGCAAGGACTTTCCTGATTGGCCCAATCATCGAATCAACATGCCAAGTTTTCCGTTCGTCTTACCTTCGGCGCAGGATGTGGATCTCGATTCCGACGGACGGGTGTTCTTAGGTCCGAAAGTTGAGACGGACTCCGATGCCACGGTCCAGCTGCCGAAAGGGTACGCCGCGGATCTCCCACCCAACGTTGATTGGGTACGGGATTATGCGGAGTACCATGCGGCGTATTCCTCGGGTCCGCAATCCGTATCCGTGCGCCGCAGCTACGTGGTGAAGTTGCGCGAGGTTCCGGCCGCCGAGCAACAAGACTATGCGAAGTTTCTGCAGCAGGTCCGAAACGACGTTGGTCGCTATGTAATGGTGCGATCGACGGCGGGATTGCCGCCGAAGCAGATCATGAACTTGAATTTGAACTTGAACTTGCTTCCGGCCGGGCAGACATTTCGCGACGATGGCGCGAACCTGCCCGACAGCCCGATGAAAGACGCGTCGCAACTTGAAAACGATGCCATGAAAGCAATCGGGCAAGACGACATGTTTAAGGCGTTCACCTCCCTGACAGCAGCTGTGAAAGCTGATCCGCGATTCGCGCGGGCTTGGTTGCGCCTGGCTACGGTGCAGACGCTGATACACCAGTCAGATGACGCCATCGCTTCGTACCACAAGGCGATCGAGGCCGACCCCACTCAGGCGATTTCCTACAAGTCGCTGGCTTCCTATCTGATGTCGGTGAATCGGACGGACGACGCGATCGCCGTGTGGCAGCAATTGCTGAAGGTCGACGCAAACAATCGTGAAGCGTTGGCGACGCTCGGCAGAATCTATCTGAAGAAGAAGCGTTATGGCGAGGCGATTGCTCCGTTGGAGGCGGTGGTAAAGGTAACGCCGGATGCGATTGGCCCGGTATCCCGGCTGGCGGAGGCTTATCTGCTGGCGGGTGATTTGGACAAGGGGCACGCGGAGGTGGCCGAGGCTCGAAAGCTGCGCTCGCCCGAGGTGACGCTCAACGACATTTCATTCGGACTGGCGGACGAGAATCGGGATTTGCCCGATGCATTGGCTTACGCGCAGGAGGCCGTGAGGATCGAGGAGGACGCCTCAGGCCGAATCCGGCTGGAAGAGATGACGAGCCAGGATCTAAAACATCCGGAGAAACTGGCTAATTTCTGGGACACGCTGGGATGGGTGTACTTCAGGATGGGCCATCAGGCGGAAGCGGAGGAATATTTAAGATCGGCGTGGACGGCTTCCCAGTACGGCGTAATCGGCGATCACCTGGCGCAAGTGTACGACCACGAAATGAAGAAGCAGGAAGCGATTCTGATGTATCGTCTGGCGCTCAAGACGCTCGAGGGCCGCATTCCGGTCGACCGGCAGGAGGAAATTGGAATGCGGCTGCAGGAGCTCGCGCCAGGCCAACCGACCGGGGCGGTCTTGGGATCGCCGGGCGGGGTGTCACTGACGGAACAACTCACGAAGCAGCGTACCGTGAGACTGCCGAAAATCGTGGACAGCACCGCGAGCGCCGAGTTTTTCGTTGCGATTGGCGCGGGACCCAAGATTGAAGAAGTGAAATTCGTGGACGGCGCAGATGAATTAAGACCCGCGGAGAAATTCTTGAGCGCTGCGACGTATCCGTTGGAATTTCCGAGCGGAAGCTCAGCCCGAATCGTTAGGCGCGGGTTGCTGGATTGCCGGCCCTCCTCTGGATGCGAGTTTGTATTGCTGCCAATCGACTCGGTGACGAGCGTGAACTGACGCGAGCCGACAGGCCCCACGCCTACGAAGCGGTGTACAATCCCGCTGCACGATGGCTTTTCGACTTCCAACCTGCGTTATCGATTGAGGCGAAATGCAAAATTCCCGGATTCGATTGGTAGCGGCGGTGGTGTGCTGTCTGCTCGGCTTCCCGGTGGGTTGCGCGTTTGGACAGGCCCCGGGGGACTCTCAAATCGTCGAGGAAGCGCGAACGGCTTATTACAACTTGCACGATCAGGGCCTGACGGGGTTCCGTTGCAACGTGCGCGTCGATTGGAACCCGGCGCTCCTCTCGCAGAACGCGGATACGAACGGGGCCCCGGAGCTGCTGGCGGTGCTGCGACAGACGCATTTCGAGGTCGTGGTCGGCCTGACGGGCGCGCCGCGGGTTTCGCTTCACTTTGACGGGCCGGTGCCGAGCGACGAGGTGGCGGCGCGGCTTGAGACGGCGAGGGGGGGCGTCGAGCGGTCGTTAAACGGCGTGTTGCAGGAGTTGTCGTCGGTTCTCTTCGGATCGCTTCTGCCGCCGGACCGGGACTACCATGTTGAGGCGCAGGGCGACCATTTTCGGATTACGTTCGGATCGGACGAGGTGAGAATCGTCGAGACCATGAACAAAGACCATGAGCTCGAGGAAATGATCGTCGCGACGCAGAAGTCCACGGTGTCCGTGCGGCCGCAGTTCAAGCGCGGCGAAAAAGGATTCCTGCCCGTAGTGATCGACAGCCGCGTCGAAGCCGCCGGGGCCGACAAGGTGGAATTGCACGTCGAGATCGCCTATCAGACGGTGGAAGGATTTCATCTGCCGCAGACGGTGAGGGTTCGGGACAAGGAGCTGGCTGGCGACGCGCCGCTCGAGTTTGATTTTTCCAACTATCAGCTTACGCGCTAGTGCGGGGATGCCGTTTCTTCCGCCCGTGAGGTCAGCCATTTGCCAGCCGATGCCCGCAAGAGCACAGGGAGGAGTGTCGGTGCCACTCGACCCGGCTAGGCGAGCGCGGCTTTAATCGTGGCGGAGATTGGCGTGGTGGGCCGACCGATCAGCTTGCTGAGCTGGCGGCTGTCGTCATAGAGGGCGCCTTTGGAAATGCCGGTGTCTGTGTTGGCGAAAAAGCCGGCGGCTGCCTCCGCCAGTCCTGCTTTTGCCAGCACCGCCTTGTAATCTGCTTCCGACAAATTCTCGTAGCGCACTGCTTTGCCCGAACGCTTCGCGATTTCAGCGGCGAATTGCGCGAGGGTGAAGCCTTCGTCCCCGGCCAGTTCGTAGGTGCGGCCGGACGGGTCGTCCTTCGCTGTGAGCACGGCGGCACAGGCTGCGGCGTAGTCGGCGCGTGCTGCAGCGGAGATGCGCCCATCACCGGAGCAGCCGTAGTGAACGCCGAGCTTCACCGACTGCTTCACGGCGTTGGTGTAATTTTCGTTGTACCAGCTGTTGCGCAAAAGCACGAACGGGACTCCGGAGGCGCGTATGGCGGCTTCGCTTTGGCGGTGCTCTTCGCCGAGCAGAAGCGGCGAGCGGTCGGCGTGCAGCAGACTGGTGTATGCGAGTAGTTTTGCACCCGCTTGCCTGGCGGCCGCGGCTACGGCCGTGTGCTGTGCGACGCGCTTGCCGACTTCGTTGCCTGAAATCAGGAGAAGTTTATCGACGGCCGCGAATGCGGGAGCGAGAGTTTCCGGTTTTGAGTAGTCGCCGGCGCGGACCACGACGCCTTTCGATGCGAGATCAACGGCCTTCTCCGGGTTTCTGACCACGGCGACAATCTCTGACGCGGGCACTCTCCCGAGCAACGATTCAATGACCAGCCCGCCCAGGTGGCCGCTGGCTCCCGTTACACCGATCATTCGCTTCTCCCTGGCATTTGGCTAGTGGCTCGCGGGCGCCGGCGGAGCGCCGGCGGGCGGTCCGGAGAGCGTGGTGTCCTGGTCGAGCGCGAGCTTTAATCCCGACGAGGTGCTGAGCCAGACCGACGAGCCTCGCATGTGCAGCACGCGAGGCGGACCGGTGGCGCCCGGCGGCGATTTGAACGCGAGATCGACCAGGCCGCTGACGATGGCGCCTCCGTTGAACGTAACCACCTTCGGGTCCTTCAGGTCGTAGGAAGAGAAAGCCATCTGGCCGGCCTTGATGGCGCCGACAAATTCAGATTTCGACTGGGCGGCACCGTTGCCGTGGACGAAGATGGCGTCATCCGTCATGAGGGCGGCGACTCCCTCGGCATCCGCCGCGACGGTGAGATCCTGAAATTTTTTCTGCATGTCGAGGACTTGCTGCTGCGCCGCGGACGCTTGTGCGCGCGTACGGGCTGCGAAAGACGAGACCAGGAACGTCGCCGCGATGGCACACACGACAACGAGCAAAACTCGAGCGTTCTTCATACTGCGATTCCCTCCCCCAGGAGCGGCTGGATTTTATCGCGGTAACATTTTGAGAGTCGAGCGTTCCGGGCGGCGAGTTGCGAAAGGCAAACATTCGCATTTCACAATTTGAAACGACCACCGGGGGCGAGCGACCCGGCCGTCGAGAGCCGCTAGGGTCGTGCCTTGCGTCTGGAGCGCGGTTTAGTGCGGGCTGGGGCGCCGGCCATACGGTGCGCGCCGCCGATGAGGTCGCGGATCGCGTCCGGATGGACGCGCGAGAGGCGGACGAGGACCCACGGATATTTCAGGTAGTGGTCGGTGATGTAATAGACGCCGGGATCCTCCGCGATCAGGGCTTCGCGCTGATCGAAATCCGTGCGGACGACGAGCGAGTCGCCGTCTTCTTTCAGGCGCAGAAACAGGGCGCCGCGGACTTTCAGCGCGGCGGTGCCGTAGGAGGTGGCATCCTCGACGCCGTCGAGCGCCAGGGCGATTTTGCGGACGGTGTCGAAGTTGACCGCCATTATTTCGGCTTTGCGGAAACGAACAGGAAGGAGATTGATTTCGTTTCCTTGGGCCCGATGGTGACCGTCTGGTCCTGGACGCCGAAGCGCTCTTGCCAGGATTCGATGGTGTACGTGCCCGGCGGCAGATTTTTCAGCGCAAATTCGCCTGACCTCGTGGTGATGTCGAAATAGGGATGCGCGAAAACGAACAGGAACGCGTGCATCCAGGGGTGAATGTTGCAGGCGATGGGGATGGCGAGCTCGGGCTTGCTGAACGTGGACTGAATCGGCGGGTCGCCTACCGGCTCGGATTTGTTCCAGGATCTGTTGGTGCGCGACATGGAGTGAACGTTGTGGATGGTTTGATCCTCGTTGTTCACTTCGAACGGCTGATTGACCATCATGGCCAGGACGCGCGGCGAGTACATACAGCCTTTTTGGTCAAGTACGACGGGAGTGCTCGGAGTGTCGAACCGATAGCTGCCGAGGCCGGATTTTACGTAGACCACGGTGTTGGCTAGCGCGCCGCGCGCGCCGGTTACGACGATCGGCGGGACTACGGGAGCCGGATTCGCTTGCACGCAGACGGCTTCGGCGGACATGTCGATGGGTTTGAATACGGGCGGAGGGCCGTCGAGTTTTACAGTGCCGGTGATTTCGCCTGCCGTCGATAGGTCGACGATCGCCGTGGGGGCCGGTGGCTCAGAGGATTCTTCGGGCTCTTTTTGACCGCAACCGGCAATGGCCAGGACGAAGGCGAGCGACAGAACCGCAGACCGAAATTTCAAGGGCAACGAATCCTTTCCCTTACACAAAATATTTTAGCAAGTCAGGAGAAAGGGGTCACCAGCCGACTTTGTGGCCTTTATTCTGGGCGTCGAGCCATTGCTTTAGAGGCGCGAAATAGTCGAGTAAGGCGGTGGCGTCGATCTCTTTTTCGCCGGTCATGGCTTCCAGGGCCTCGGGCCAGGGGCGGCTGGCGCCCATTTCGAGCATGCGGGCCAGTTTTTCACCGGCGGCTTTGTTGCCATAGATCGAGCAGCGATGCAGAGGGCCGGTGTAGCCAGCTTCCCTGCACAGGGCACGATGAAACTGGAATTGCAAAACGAATGAGAGAAAATAGCGCGCGTAGGGCACGTTGGCGGGGATGTGAAACTTTGCACCGGGATCGAAATCGGCTTCGCTGCGTTCGACCGGCGGCGCCACGCCTTCATATTCGCGGCGCAGATCCCACCAGGCTTTGTTGTATTCCGAGGGCGGGATCCTTCCGGAGAAAACTCCCCAGCGCCATTTATCGATCATCAGGCCGAAGGGTAGAAACGCGACCTTTTCGAGCGCGCGATTCAGAAGCAGGCCGGTGTCGGCCGATGCCGGCGGGACCGTTTCGAGAAATCCGATCTGCTTGAGGTATTCGGGCGTTACGGAAAGCGCGATCGTGTCGCCGATGGCTTCGTGGAATCCGTCGTTGGCGCTGCCGCGGAATAACGGCGGCTGTTTTGAATACGCGCGCTGGTAGAAATTGTGGCCTTCCTCATGGTGGATGGTCGAGAAATCGTCAGCGTTCGGTTCGAGGCACACTTTCACGCGAAGGTCGTCGACGTCGTCAACGTCCCAGGCGCTCGCGTGGCAAACCACTTCGCGGTCGCGCGGCTTGACGAACATCGAGCGCTCCCAGAACGTCTGCGGGAGCGGAGCAAACCCGAGGGACGTGAAGAAATGTTCGGCGTAGCGTGCCATGTCCTCGGAACCGATGTTGCGCGAGACGAGAATTTTCGTGAGATCGTAGCCGGGATCGGAATTTTCCGGAGCGACGAGCTCATAAATGTTTGTCCAGTCCTGCGCCCAGATGTTCCCCAATAGGTGCGCGGGGATGGGCTCATTTTCGCGGACGATCGACGAACCGTATTTCTCCGCGAGCTTCCAGCGGACGTAGGCGTGGAGCGAGAGGTAGAGCGGGCGGACCTGCTGCCAGAGGCGATCGACTTCGGCGGCGAATTGATCCGCCGGCATGTCGTAACGCGAGCGCCACATGGCGCCGGTATCGGGAAAGCCCAATTCGCGCGTGCCCTGATTCGCGAGCACGACCATGCGTGCGTAGCGCTGGCGCATCGGCGCCCCCACGGCGTGCCAGCCTTCCCAGGCGCGTAGAAGTTCCCTCGGATCTCGGCTGGTCGCAAAGACGCGGGTCACGTCGTTGATGTCGAGGCACTTCGCGGACGGGCCCTCGGGGCACCATTTGCCTTTGCCGTAATCGCCCGACATCGACGCGTTGATTTTGCTGAGTTCGGCGGCGAGCGCGGGATCGCGCGGGACGGGGATCGAAACGGAGAGCTTCAGCAGCTTCAGCTTGCGGGCGACTTCGGGCGGCAGATTCAGGCCTTCGAAGCGGTGCGCCTGCTCGGCCATTTCGGCCACGCCGGAGGCGTATTCGCGCTCGGCGTCTGCAGACATCTGCTCGGTATCGTCGGTGATGTAGGTCTCGTAAACCCAGTTGGCGCGCGAGGCTTTGTTGCGCAGCTCGACCAGGCGACTCTCGGCGGCATCCGTGAATTTGATGGCGTCTTCGACGGTAGGAGACCTCTGCGATGCGGGCGTGCCGGCCGCGGACGCTGGAGAGTGATTGCCGGACGCTGTCATGGCGACGGATAGGAGAAGAACGATTCGAAAACAAACACCGGCAAAGCTCAAACGGGATTGCTTGGACACGCGACTCCCTCTCCGCCCCGCGGGATTATACCCGAAGACGAGGACAAGGCCCGCCGCTTCAGGCCCGGCGGCCGGCGACTACGGTGGCGATTACGGCTAGGGCGCGATCGATGGCGGCGCGGTCTACGTCGAAGTGCGTGACCATGCGGATCGTACTTTTCCCTGTGGCGCCGCTGAGAACGCCCTTCTTACCGAGTTCGCCGACGACTTCCGCGGCGGTTTTGCCGGATGGCCCGACGTCGAAAATTAGAATATTGGTGACAACCTTTTTCGGATCGATGGAGACGCCGGGGATTCTTGCCAGGCCTTCGGCGAGATGTTTCGCATTTTGGTGGTCGATATGCAGGCGCTTCGGCGTTTCCTCAAGCGCGACCAGGCCTGCGGCGGCGAGAACCCCCGCCTGGCGCATTCCGCCGCCCAGCAGCTTGCGCGTGATCCGGGCTTTGTCGATGAAATCGCGCGAGCCCACCAGCATCGAGCCGACCGGCGCGCCGAGTCCTTTCGAGAGGCAGAACATCACCGAATCGAATTTCTGGGTGATCTCGGCGACGGGTTTTTCCAGCGCGGTTGCGGCATTGAAAACTCGCGCGCCGTCCAGATGCACGGGCAGGCCGGCGGCGTGGGCGCGGTCGCAGATGTCGTCGGAAATCGCAGGCGGATAGACCGTGCCACCGTGCATGTTGTGCGTGTTTTCGAGCTCGATCAGAGCGGTCTGGGCGCGGTAATAGATGTGCGGGCGGATCAGCGGCTCGATCAGATCCCAGGTAAGCGTGCCGTCTTCGGCCGGGACCGTGTTGGGCATACAGCCGGCGATCGCGCACATGGCGGCCATTTCATAGAGATAAATGTGCGCCTGCGCTTCGCAGATAACTTCTGTGCCGGGGCGCGTCCAGGTCTTGATGGCTGTGAGATTCGCCATCGAGCCCGAAGGGAAATAGAGGGCGGCCTCGCGACCGAAGATTTCCGCAGCGCGGGCCTGGAGGCGGTTGACTGTGGGATCTTCCGCGTAGACATCGTCGCCAACTTCGGCTTCGGCCATCGCGCGGCGCATAGCGGGCGTCGGGCGCGTGACCGTGTCGCTGCGAAGATCGATCACAGATTGCAGCGCGGCGGCTGTGGACATGGCTTCGACATCATAAACGCCTGAAAACTTAAGTCAAAGGCTTAGCACACATCGGGTCCGCCCAGAGAGCACGGAAAGGGCAAGTCCCCACCGCCAAGTTCGCGAAGCATTGACGGCCGCTATCCGCGGCGGGCCGTGTGCAAGATTACGCTGCCGAAATTCCAGGGAAAGACGCCGACGTCAGTGAATCCGTGTTTTTCCATCAGCGCGGCGAGTTCCGGCGGCGATGGGAACTTCGAGACCGAGCCGGGTAAATACGCGTACGCTTCCGGATCACCGGAGATGGCTGCGCCTATGCGCGGCAAAACATTCTTGAAGTAGAAGCGAAACAATCCGGCCATCGGGCCGGTTTCTGGCTCCGTGAATTCGAGGATGCCGAGTTCGCCGCCCTTGCGCAACACGCGCGCGAATTCCACGAGGCCCAGCTCGTAATTCGCCAGGTTGCGGAAGCCGAAGGCTGTGGTGATCAGGTCGAAGCTCTGGTCAGCGAAGGGCAGATTCAGCGCGTCGGCCGCCGCGAAAATTGCGTCGCGATGGCCGGCCTCCGCCTTCTGGCAGGCGCGGACCAGCATTCCTTCCACGAAATCGCTGCCGACGATCGGCTCACGATAGTTGCTGAGGCGCGGTGAGCCGTCGTTGCGATCGATATCACCCAGGCTCGCCGTACGGACCCGGTCGAGCGCGAACGTGAGATCGCCCGTGCCGCAGCAGAGATCCAGGACGCGCGCTTGCGGGTGTTCGAGGATGTGACGAAACCGCGCGGCCGTGCGGCGGCGCCAGATGCGGTCCAGCGAGAACGAGAGCAGATGATTCAGGAAGTCGTAGCGCGGCGCGATCCGCGTGAACATCTCGCGAACGTGCGCGGAGGCTTCGCGCTCGTCCGCGATGCCACGCGGGCGCGTCCCGGGAAGATGTGGCTGTTTTTGTACCGTTGTCATTCGCAGAGGAGGCCTATTTGAAAAGCTCGTCACCAAGAGCCGGCAAGTTGTTGATTGTGCGTTCCACCATCGGCCACGGCACGTCTTTCCCCCACTCGGTTTTGCCGATGCGGCGCGGCAGCACCCACAGAACCCGGCCGGCGCGCGCTTTCTTGTCCCCTGCCATAATGCGCCGAAGCTGCGATGGACTCAGATTCCCGAGCCGCGGCAGCGGCCCGACGCTCACGATCAGTTCCAGGATACGGATCGCATCGGCCTGCGGCAGTTCCTTCAACTGAAGCGCCATGCTCGTTACAGCGAGCATACCCCACCCGACGGCTTCGCCGTGGAGGAAGCGGCGATAGTTTGTAGCGGTTTCCAGCGCGTGGCCGAGCGTGTGGCCGAAATTAAGAATTTGGCGCAGGCCGCCTTCGCGCTCGTCTCTGCTGACAACGTCGGCTTTGATCGCGATCGAGCGCGAAATGATGTAGTCGAGCGCTTCCGGATCGCGCCGCAGGACCGTGTCCATGCGCTTTGCGAGGAATGCGAAGAGCTTCGGGTCGGCGATCACGCCGTATTTCACGACCTCGTACAGCCCGGAACGGAATTCCCGGTGCGGAAGCGTACGGAGCATGTGCGAATCGACGATTACCAGCTTCGGCGGGTAAAACGCGCCAACCAGATTTTTCCCCTCCGGCAGATCGACCGCGGTCTTGCCGCCGACGGCGCTATCGACCTGCGCTACCACCGTCGTCGGAATGTGAACCAGCCGTACGCCCCGGAGATAGGTAGCCGCCGCCAAGCCCGCAACGTCGCCAACCACGCCACCACCGATCGCAACGATTGTCGTGCGGCGGTCGGCGCCCCCGCGCACAAGCTGGCGCGCGATATATTCGACCGTCGCGAGGCGTTTCTTCGATTCAGCGTCGTCAAAAAGGATCGGGCGGCGCGCATTTTTCGCGGACGGAATCGCTTTCGCGATAGCGCGGCCCCAGTGGCCCCAAACTTTCGGGGAAGAAACCAAAAATATGCCCGTTGACTCCCCGAGGCCGGCGATCAACCGGGAGGCTTGCCCGAGCGAACCGGGCGCGCCAATCACCGAATAGGATCCGGAGGAGCTTTTGACTTTGACGGTCGGCATGGCTGGACTGAAAATGTAGCATAGGCGCGGCGCGCGAAACACTTCGGCGGGCACGTACGTACTGATTTGCAGAGGCGGATGGCGACGATGATCACGTTTATTCTATGGTGCATCCTGCTTTGCTTTTGCTGGCCGCTGGCCTTGCTCGCCCTGGTGCTCTATCCGATCCTTTGGTTGCTGTTGCTGCCGTTTCGGATTGTCGGGATCGCGGTGGATGGGGCCTTGGAACTGGTGCGGGCCGTTACTTTCTTACCGGCGAGGGTGTTGCGAGGGCCGCGGCGGGCGTGATGCGCGCCAAGCGCTGGGGAGCGTGGCGGCAGAGCGTCGGGTCAGGGCGACGCGGATGGAACGCCTGACGCGGTCGCGCAGCTCAGGGCTTCGGCGCGGGGGCCGACATCAAATCCACGAACATTTTCGTGAATTTTGGCAAATCGAGATCCAGCTGCGCGTGCACCAACGGTAGATCGATCGCCGGCTTCAGTTCCGGCGTCCACGTCAGCGTGTCGCCGTAGCTCGGGCCACGGCTCAGGTCGATATCCATGTACACGTCGCGGGTCTTGGTGATGAGGCTCGGGTCAAGCCACGCAGCGGCGGCTAGCTCGTCCCACAAGTAGTAGCGATCCTGCGACCAGCTCGCGATATAGCGTGCGGCGGGATTCTGCGATTTCGAAATTGCGTCGAGCATGTCCTGGGTGAACATCGCCTTGATCGAGATGTCCACGGTCGTCAGATCGATCCGCGGCCAATGCGCGCGCAGTACGATGCGCGCGGCTTCGGGGTCGAACCAGAAGTTGAATTCGTGACGCGGGTTGTTGGCGAATTCGGAATCGTCGGTGCGCGGGTTCAGGCTGCCGCCCATGATCACGATGCCCTGCGCCAGCTCGGCGAAGCGCGGATCGATGGCCAACGCGAGCGCGATATTCGTCAGCGGACCGGCGGCGTAGATGGTCACCTGATGCGGATGCGCACGGACCTGACGGATGAGGAAATGCGCGGCGTCTTCATCAAGCGGCCTGGTGTGCGGCGCGCCCTCCGGAAGCGGCGGCACGTCCCACGGGCCATGAATATTCGGGTGGCCGGTAGCGACTCCCACGACACCGTCCGGAGTTTGCACCAAGTTCGTGGGTCCCTGGCCCCAGGCACCCAGCCAAGTGACTTTGCCGTCCAGTTGCGCGGCCAGCCGCGTCTCCTCCTCGGTGCGGACCAGAGGAAACACCGCGCCCGGAACCACCGGCACGTCCGTGCGGCCGATCAGTTCGAGCATCCGCAGCGTGTGCTGCACTTCTTCGTCGCGCCAGGCATTTCCCGTGACGATGGTAATGCCCATCACCTGCGCCTGCGGCGACTGCAGCAGCACCATCATGGCCATTTGATTCGAGCCGCCCGGACCGGAGCCGTCCTGATCGATCAGAACGAGGCGTTTCTGCGCGCCGGTCGCAGACGCGGCAACCAGCCAGATGAGAATTGCGTAGAAAGGTTTTCGCGCTCGCCCGCCGTTCATCGTTTCTGCAACTCGTTCACCGATTCCAGGATTACGTGGCCAACGATGGCCAGATTGCGCGGGCTGATTTTGTCCAGTGTGTCCTCTGTGGTGTGCCAGTAGCCGAGGCTCATGTAATCGGTAAGGTCGATCAAGTCGATCGTGGGGACCTTGCGGTCAAGGAACGGCAGATTGTCGTCTTCGGTGCGCGTCGTCTGGGAGACGAACACGGACCGATAGCCGAGCCCCGCGGCGGTGTTCCAGATCATGTCATTCAGCCACTTCGGCGCATCATAGTCGCGCTGGATGTGCAGGTTGTACTGCCCGACCATGTCGGCCAGGATCACCGCGCGAACACTCTTCAAATCGCCAGACAAGGCCATGCGCGCGGCCAGCTCGCGGCTGCCGTAGAGGCTGTCGGAAGTCAGCCAGTCGAACGTGGCCTGGGTTTCCTCGCCATCCACGAAAGCGATCCAGACGGAATTCGGCTGCTTCGGTTTGCCGCAGAGATCGCGCGCGATTTCCAGCATCACGCCCGTGGAAGATCCCGCGTCTTCCGCACCCACAAAATTATCCACCCGCTTGGTATCAAAATGGGTCATCAGTAGGATGATTCCGGGACCGCTGCCGGGAATTTTCGCAACAACGTTCTTCATCGGGAGGTCGCCCATCGGCGAGGGCGCCTGGAACGCCTGCTCCTCTACGGCGCAACCGTAGCTCGCAAGCTCCGCGCGAAGATAATCCTGCACTTTGGCGATCCCGTCGGAGCCGGAGGGATGCGGGCCGAATGCGACAAGCTTCGCGACCTGATTGTAGGCTTTCGCCCCGTCAAACCCGCCCGTTTGCGATGCGGGAGGCGCTACCTCCGATGCCGGGATGGGGATCGGGGCGGGTGTTGATGGTCGGGCGGCGGAGGAAGCGTCCACGGATGCAACCGGCTGCGTCGCGCGATGGCTGCAACCCGGGCCCAGCAGCATGAGCGTTGCGGACCCCAACAACAGGACATTGTTTCGGAGATGCATCAACTCGCCTGTCCCCCGTCGATCAGCGCCTGCCTGCGTTTCTTACGGATGACCACATACGACACCAGGACGCTGATGAAGTACAGGACGATCATGGGCGCCATGAAGATGAGCATGGTCGTCGCGTCGGGCGAGGGAGTGACGATGGCAGCGAGCACGGTGATGACGAGCATCGCGTAGCGGAAATTCTTGAGCAGGAATTTCGGCGTAACGATGTTGAAAATGGAAAGAATAAAAACAACCACGGGCATTTCAAAAATCACGCCCAGCCCCACGAGCACGACGAGAATCAGATTGAAGTATTCATTGACGTCGATCCACGGACTGATCGGGCCGCCATCGGAAAAGCCAATCACCTTGGTGAGTACCAGGGGCAGCAGACCGAAGTAGCCGACGCAGATTCCGGTCAAGAACAGAAACATCGCCGAGATGATGAAGCTCACCGTGGCGCGACGCTCATGTCGATAAAGCCCAGGAGCGACGAAAAGCCAAATCTGATACAGCACCCAGGGCATTGCGATCACCAGACCGACGTACAGACCCAAATTGATGTAAAGACCAACCAATCCGACGGGATGGTTGTAGTAGAGCTTGGGGTCCAGGTGATTCGCCCGCAGCGCGATCAACATCGGCTGAACGATAAAGTTGATGACGCGTTTGGAAATCGCCAGGCCGATGACCATGCCGATGCCAACGGCCGCCAGCGCACTGATGATTCGCTTACGCAGCTCGACCAGGTGGTCGAAAAACGACATTGCCGCGCCGGCTTCCTCCTCGGCGCGCGGGCGCGGCGCCGTTTCAGGAGTGGCGGCTGTCGCCATCGGTTACTCGTTCGGACTCGCGCGTGGGTTCGGCGGGCTTGTTCCCGCTGGCGGGCTCGGATTCGTGCTCGGGGAAATCCAGGCTCATCAAGTAGGGGTCGTGCATGGGGTCGCCCGGCTGAGTGTATGCGACGCTGGAGTTTGCCTTCGCAGCAGGATCGGGCGCGGGATCGTCTACAGCGGCGGCGTTCGGCGGATTCGATGGGACGGTTCCGGGCGCAACCGCGCCGGCGTCGGCGGCCGGCACAGTCGTGACGGTAGGCACGGCCGGAAGCGCGGCGGCGGGGGCCGTGCTGCGCCGCTGGTCGGCCTCGCGCTCCAAATCGCGCAGGTGACCCTCAAACGTCGATCGAAGATCTCCGGTGACGCGGCGGAATTCCGCCATGATCTTTCCGAGGTTCCGCGCCAGCTCCGGTATCTTTTCCGGACCGAACACGACCAAGGCAACGATAAAGATTACAATGAGATGCGGGACGCTTAACATTCGCGGGCTCGGCGGCCGTCGCTGGGGCCGTAACGAATCATAGAAGAGGGCTCCGAGCCTGTCAAACGACTGGAAAGCAGTGTGTTATACTCGATTTTTGGGGCGAAAAGAGGATCCATGCTGACCACACATCAAAAGTCCGAAAACGGGGCGGCGAAAACGGAATCCACCGGTTCACCGGCGCGCGGTGTTTTACTGCTGATGCTGGTGCTGGCGGTTTCGGCTGCGCTCGGCGGACTTTTCGGACCCGGTCCCACGGCCACCGCTTCCAGTTCGGACGATACGCAGGACTCCGTGAAGACTTTTACGCGCGTCCTTTCGGTGGTTGAACGCAACTACGCCGATCCCGTTGACACCGACAAGGTGATTTACGACGGCGCGATTCCCGGAATGCTGCATGTGCTCGATCCACACTCGAACTTTTTCGATCCCAAGCAATACGCGCTGTTTCGCGAAGAACAAGAGGGCAAGTATTACGGCGTCGGCATGGTCGTGGCGCAGCGCGAGAATCAAACGGTCGTGCAATCGCCCTTCCCGAATTCCCCCGCCGCGAAAGCCGGAATTCGCCCCGGCGACACGATTCTGAAAGTGGACGGAAAATCCTGCACGGGCCTGACCACCACCGAAGTCGCGGACCTGCTCAAGGGCGCGAAAGGAACTCCGGTTCATATTTCGCTCGGCCGCGAAGGCTGGGACAAGCCGATTGAAGTCACCGTGGTGCGCGACGAAATTCCTCGCCCCGGCGTCGAGTATTCCGAGATGGTAAAGCCCGGAATCGGCTATGTGCGCGTTTTCACGTTCAACGAAACGACCGATAGCGACCTGAAGGACGCACTCAAACAGCTCGATGTCTCCAAGCTCGATGGGTTGATCATCGACTTGCGCAACAACGGCGGCGGCCTGCTGAATCAGGCCGTGGGCATGTGCGACATGTTCCTCGACAAGAACGAACTCGTGGTTTCGCATCGCGGACGCGCATCGGCCGAGCGGCCCTATTACGCCCTTCAGGGAAATCAGGGAGTCGAGGTGCCGCTGGTGGTGCTGGTCAACGGTCAAAGCGCATCGGCTTCGGAAATCGTCTCCGGCGCAATTCAGGACCACGACCGCGGCTTGATCGTGGGCGAGACGAGTTTCGGCAAGGGCCTTGTGCAGACGCAATTTCCGCTGAGCGAAGATACCGCGCTGTTGCTGACCACCGCGCGTTACTACACGCCGAGCGGTCGCCTGATCCAGCGCGATTACAAGAACCAGACCCTCTACGATTATCACTACAACCCGCAGCCGCCGCAGGCCCCGGAAGTAAAACTCACCGACACGGGACGCCAGGTATATGGCCAGGGCGGAATCACCCCGGATGTGTCCGCTCCGGCGCCGAAGCCAGATGATTTCGAACAGCTGCTCGAGCGGCGCGGCGTGTTCTACCCCCTGCCCCAAGGAGTGGGCGATTTTGCGCGTTACTATCTCGGCGCGCGGCCGGAAGTGACCAAGGACTTTGTCGCCGACGATGCGGTCATCCAACAGCTCCGAAAATATCTAAATGAGCAGCACATTTCATTCACCGAGAACGATGTCCAGCAAAATCTGCCGTGGATCAAATGGGAAATCAAGCGCGAGGTCTTCACGACCGTTTTTGGCCTGAATGAGGGCTATCGTGTGGCGCTGGAAAACGATCCGCAGCTTGAAAAGGCCGTCGAATCGATTCCGCAGGCCAAGGCGCTCTATGCGAATGCGCGGAAAATCGTCGCCGAACGCGAATCGGGTTCCGCCACCAATCCATAGATTTCGGCAAATGGCGCGGAAATAGCAGTTACTTGGCGGGACCTGCGGGGCTGTCCTTCACGGCGGGCGATGCGATTGCAGTCGTGGCCGATGCGGCCAGCAGTTGTGTGAGCATGCTCTTCGCTTGGGGCGCGTCCTTGGAGTTCGACGCGAACTTCAAAAACTCCTTCAGCTGCGTCGTCTCTCCCACTACATTCCCAGCAGCTTGGTAAATCTGCGCGAGCATCAAGTGCAGCTCCGGCAGATGGTGCCATTCATCGAGCTTCATGGCCGCCTGCGCGCGCATTTCAGCCTGCACGAGCTGATGCTGATGCAGGCCGGCGTCCGCCGCGAAGTAAAACGAGTAGGGATTACCGATCGGGTCGAGCGCCAAGGCCTTCTGCGAGAGTTCCGATACCGTGGGCCAGTCGGAAATCTCCGCAGCGAAATCGGCCAGGCACAGGTAGGAGGCCACGTAGTTCGGGTCGACTTCCTCCGCCTTCGCACACGCCGTCTTCGCCTCGTCGGACTTTTTCTCCTGAACCAGCACCTGCCCCAACACGACCCACGCAGCGGCGTAGTCCGGGTAGAGATCGATCGCCTTGCGCAAATGGTCTTCGGCTTCGACGGTGCGCTTGCCTTTGAACGCACCGCAGCCTTTTTGATATTCCCCCATGGCCCTGGTGGGAATTTCCAAGCGTTTGGCGCTTACCGTGGGACTATGCACGCCCGATTCTGTCCACGAATTGCATGATTCGGAATCAATCATGCGGCCAATCTCGCCGGATAGGTCTCCGAGTGCCGCAGGTGGGTTGATCGAACTGAACAGGTTGGGCGTGGTATCCGGGAATATGCCGGGTTGGGCTGTCGCCGAGGATCCCGGGGGTGTGGGCGCAGTGCCCGCGCCTCCAGGGTGCTGCGCAAATCCGGGAGCGGCCCAAAGCGAGGCCGCCGCAAGCGCGCATCTTGCGGCTCCGCGCAGAAAAGGAATGCCGGCTCTTTGGAGAAATTCAAGGCAGTCACCAGACGCCCTGGCCCAACCCGGGCCAGGCAGTGAGCTGCACGTTCTGCCCGTAGCCACCACAGTGCCACAATCGTAAACCCGACGCGGCCGCGCAGTCCAATTTTCTTTTTGTAGGCCGCGAAGCACGGCCACGCCCTCCTTCGCCTCGACAAGCGAGAGACTCGGTGCGTTCGGGCGGCGCCGTCAGGGCGGCTTATTAGTTGACGACACCCGCCCCTCGCCGCCCGCACGAAACCGCCGCGCTCCCTCATACTTGAACCTGCAAGAAGCCCCGGTTCCCTTCCGGACCAGCTCCAGGAGACGCCATGGATCCCGTCAAGCTCCAGCCGCCAGTAGCGCCCGTGCCAGCCGCACTCCAGGTTCCCGCCACTCAGATTCCGGCTGCGTTGCCGGCGGCCGCCGCGCAGGCGGCGACCGCCACTGTTCCCACGCCAGGGCTGATCGCAGCCATGTTGAAGTCCGCCGATAGAATCAGCGATCTGATCTTTTCGCCCGGTCGCGCCCCGCAGGTCGAAGTCAGCGGCCAGCTCGTGCAACTGAAAATTGCCGGCGTCGGCCTCCTGACGCCCGAGGACACCGCCCGCATCGCCGCCGACCTGATCGGCCGCAACGATCACGCCGTGAACAAGCTCCGCACGGAGGGCTCCTGCGACATATCCTACAGCCTGCCGAAGCTATCGCGGTTCCGCGTGAATATCTTCACACAGCGCGGAACCTGCGCGATCGTGATGCGCGTGATCGCCAGCAACGTTCCGGATTGCAAATCGCTGAACCTCCCCGAACAGCTCGGCGAGGCGGCCAACCTTGCGCCTGGAATCGTTCTGGTCACCGGGCCGACCGGCAGCGGCAAATCTTCCACGCTGGCGGCCCTGGTCAACAAGATCAACGAGGAAAAGGCCTGCCATATCATCACCATCGAGGACCCGATCGAATTCCTGCACTCACACAAACGCTCAACCGTTCACCAGCGCGAATTGCACAGCGACGCTCCCAATTTCGCCATCGCTCTGCGTGCAGCGCTCCGTCAAGCGCCCAAGCTGATCCTGGTCGGCGAAATGCGCGATCGCGAGACGATCGAAGTGGCGCTCGAAGCGGCCGAAACCGGACACCTGGTCTATTCCACGCTGCACACGATTGACGCGTCGAAAACGGTCGAGCGCATCGTAGGCACCTTTCCCTTGAGCGATCAGAACGCCGTCCGCATGCGCCTTTCGAAGAGCTTTCGCTTCATCATTTCGCAGCGCCTGATCCCGCGGGCCGACGGCAAGGGACGCGTGGCCGCCTTCGAAGTGCTGAGATCCACTCTGCGCACGCGCGAGTATGTGCAGAAGGGAGAAGGCGAGGGGAAAACCCTGTTGGACGCTATGCGCGACGGCTCGACCGAAGGAATGCAGTGCTTCGACGATGAGATCGAAAAGCTCATTCGTGCCGGAGTGATCGACGTCAATACCGGCCTTTCCTATGCGACGAACGCCGGTAATATGCGCCTGCTGCTAGCCGACTTGCTTGAGCAGCCGTCCGACCTGAGCTCGCTGATTTCGTCCTCGCGCCCGAAACCCACCCCGAAGCAGGAGAGGGCCATTCCGGCCGATCCGGAGCTTGAAATCACCCGCTAGCGGCCGAACATCAGTGCGTCATGCCGTAGAGGATGTAATTCACGCCCAGCCGGTAGGCGACGGAAGCCTCATGCTCGGGATATTCCGGGCTGTCGGCCCATTCCCAGGCATCGCCAACGTCGGAATTGTGGCAGATGGCCACCATGATGCGGCCCTTGTTGTCGCGAATCGCGCGCCATTTGGGCACCGCTTCGTCCGGGCCGATGGGCCAGCGCCTTCCCCAAATGTACCGCGTGCCGGGAATCTGCACGCGGTCGTCGAGGTCGTAGGCCACGTGAAAAATTTCGTCGCCGTTGGGCAAATCCTCGATCGCGCGATCTGGAAAAATCATGTGCATGCCCTGCGTCAGCACTTCCCACTCATAATCGCCATGCGAATCGTCGGCCATCAGAAAACCGCCGCGCAGCAGATATTCGCGCAGCCGCGCCGCCTGCGGCTCGCTCAGCCTCCAGCCGCCCGCGTCTTCGATATAGATCCATGGCCAGTCGTAGAGATCATCGCTATTGGCGTCGACGATCTGTTCGGTGGATCGCACCTCCATCCGTGTGAGCCGCCGAACGCCGGGAATAAACTGGCGATCCGCCTTCGGATAGTCCGCCGCCCACCGCTCGAACCCAAAGCGCCCGTACTGCGCGCCGAGATCGTAGTGAAAGCGCGCAAAAGTCCACTCAGACTTCTCGCGCGGGTCGGCGGGAGGAAAATATTGCCCGTCCATATACATCCCGCCGGTCTGCACGCTCGGCTGCGGCGTCTGCGCCGTGGCCAACAGGGCGGCGCCAACCGCTAGGATGGCGAGTGTCAAAATGAAACTGGAAAAGTTCATGATCCCTGCCGCGACGCAAACAAGTGCACCATTTTACTAGAGTGCACCTCGAGCGACACGGTTGCACGAGACGCGTCGCCTACCGGGGCCATACCAAGGCGGTTTGGCCTCGATTGATCAAAATCATGTCGAGCGTCATTTGACACTGTTATTACCTCCGCGCCCATCGGAACACAGTCGTTTGTATTCGCGATGAAGTCGCTGGGTCTTCCAAGCAGCGGTTTATACCACCGCTCGGAGCGGACTACGATCAACCTGGTGGTGCGCGGCCCTGGCCGACGAAACCTAACGGCCGCCGCTTTTCAGACGCTTGAGCTTCCCTGGGGGGATTCCATTTTTTGCGGGAGGCTGCAAGATGGGCCCTGCGGATTGCCTTCACCGACGTGCTGACCGGCCACCTTCTTCTAACTCAGCAAAAGTCCGCCGGGAGAAAATGCGGGCGTACGGAGCACAGTTCGCGCTCCGGCACACGGAATACCCGCCCTCAGTACTACTTGGCAACTATTTTCGGCCCTCGTTGTTTTACTGATCCAAACAGGTAGTCTTGCATAAAGGACCTTCGGGACCTCGGGATCACCTTGATGTCCCATACACACAGCGGTGGCGCGGAAGAAAACAGACCCACCTTCCCACGCCGAAGCCTCGCTCATGGCGTTGCGCTTCTCGCCGTGGTTTCCCTTGTCTTCCTGACCGCGCACGAACTCCTCAAGACTCTGCTTTTTCCATCCGTCAAACTGCGGGAATCGCACCTCGTCACGGTTATCGCAAGCGGCGCGATCGCAACCTTCGCCGCGTGTTTTGCGCGACGAAGGGACCGTCGGCTTCGACAGAGCGAGGAGTCCTACGGTCGTCTTATCGAGCAATCGCCGGATGCAATGTGGTGCCTACCGGCGTTTGTGGCGGGCATCGTAGCGCCGCGCGCCGCCGGGGTGCGTGCTTCCCTCGATATGGCTCTCCGCTGCGCCCAATCACGGGTCCACGAAATGCTCCGACTGGACCGCCGATGATGTGGCCCCTATTGGCAGTCGCCGGATTCCTGGCCGCCGCCGTTCTGTTGGCATTCGCCTGCTTCCAAACCCATCGTTTGTCCGAAGGACGAAGAGTCCAGCAGGAGCTTAAGAAGTCATCGCAGGTCCTCGAAGAAGAGCGGAGAGTACTCGAGTTGATTGCCAAGGGTGGTTCGCTCAAGGAAGTACTGGACGCGCTGACCATGGCCATTGAACGACTGGCTCCCCACTGTTTCTGCACGATTCTGCTTCTCGACGAGGATCGCCGCCGATTAGTGGAAGGCTCAGGCGGTAGCCTGCCTCCCCAGTACATGCGTGCCCTCGATGGACTGGAAATAGGGCCAAACGTAGGCGCCTGCGGCACCGCAGCTTTTCGAAATGAAACGACTATTGTGGAAGACGTCGCCACAGACTATCGCTTCGCACTCGCTAAAGATCTCCTGTTGTCCTTTGGCCTACGCGCCTGTTGGAGTGTTCCGATCCGAGATTCCAACAAGAATGTTCTGGGAACATTCGCGATGTACCACCAGCGCATCGCGAGGCCGCGCGAGCACGAGATTAATCTGGTGGAAGCGGGCGCCCATCTCGCTGGCAACGCCATCGAGCGCCTCCGCTCTGAGCAGAACCTGCGAGAAAGCGCGAAGCGCTTTCAACTGGCCGAGAAGGCGGCCGCGTTTGGCGTTTGGCAAATCAATTTCCTATTGGGAACGGTCACGATCTCAGACGGGTTCTCAGCCCTGGCCGGTCTCGCGGGTCGGCCCCTACGCCTGACGCTCGGCCAATGGCGGGAGATGATCCACGACGATGACCGGCCAGCTTGGGACACTGCCGTTGAGGGAGTCGTCGCTAAGCGCGCGTTTCAGGCTGAATACCGCATTCTCCTGCCTGATGGATCCATCCGCTGGCTGCGGAGTCACGCCCAGACAGAACTATCTGACAAAGTTTTGCATTTGCTCACCGGAGCGTCCATCGATATCACCGAGGCCAAAGAGTTGCTCATGAGGTTCTCCAAGGCATTTAACGTGAACCCAGAGCCGATTATCATCAATAGTTTTTCGGACGGCCGCTACATCGATGTGAATGACAGTTTCCTTCGGGTGACTGGCTATCGACGCGATGAGGTTCTTGGGCACACGGCACGGGAAATGAAATTGTGGAATCGTCCAGAAGATCGCGCCCGATATCTGGACATGCTCAAGGAAACGGGTTCAGTGCGCGACTTAGAAATCATTTTCCAGACGAAGGCAGGAGCCCAACGCATCGGGTTGGTTTCGGCGGAGTCGATCGATATCGGCGGCGAGAAGTGTGCCATCGCTGTAATCAAAGACATTACGGAACGAAGTCGTCTGGAGGTACAACTTCGCCAAGCGCAGAAGATGGAAGCGGTCGGACAGTTGTCGGGAGGAATCGCGCACGACTTCAACAACCTACTCGGGGTAATCCTCGGCTACAGTGAAATTCTCGAAGCGCAGCTGGACCCCAGTAGTAGGTTGTACAGGAGCGCCGAACAGATCAAGAAGGCTGGGCAACGCGCTGCCTCTTTGACCCGCCAGCTACTGGCGTTTAGCCGCCAACAAGTGTTGGAACCGACGGTTCTGTGTCTCAACACGATTGTGGTAGACACGGACAAGATGCTTCGGCGTCTGATCGGCGAAAATATCGATCTAAGAATCGAACTAGACCGTAATCTCGGCCGCGTCAGGGCGGACCGCGGACAAATCGAGCAGATCATCGTCAATTTAGCCGTCAATGCCCGGGACGCTATGCCGCAAGGGGGGACTCTGATAATCGAAACGGCGAACTTCGAGGCCGACGCCGATTATGCCAACGAGCATCCTCCCATGTCCGCCGGGTCGTTCGTGCGGCTCTCCGTGAAGGATGCGGGCGTCGGGATGGATGCGGAAACACAGGCCCGCATTTTCGAACCATTCTTTACAACCAAAGGGCCTGGCAAAGGCACCGGGCTGGGTCTAGCGACTGTCTATGGCGTAGTGAAACAGAGCAACGGCTTCCTATGGGTTCACAGTGAGCTTGAGCAGGGCACTACATTCGAGATCCTTCTGCCAAGAGTCGAAGAATCCGTCGCAACCCTAGAACCAGAACCTCGTTCGGCAAACTCATGGAAGGGATCAGAGACAGTTCTGCTCGTTGAGGACGAGGAGTCCCTACGAAAGCTGATCATGGAGATGCTTAGAGAAGACGGCTACGCCGTCCTTGAAGCGGCGAACGCCGCCGAAGCTATTGAAATTGCTCGTCAAGCGCCGAGGAGGATAGACCTGCTCTTGACCGATGTCGTGATGCCAGGCATGAATGGCTCAGAGTTGGCTGACCAATTGGTGTCGCTCTATCCTTGGGTTAAGACACTTTATATGTCTGGCTACACAGAGTTCGCGGTCCCGCTGAGCGAAATCGTTCAGCAGGACCGTGCCCTGCTCCAGAAGCCCTTCACGCGACAGACTCTCGCGCGTAAGGTTCGCGAAGTATTGGAGAACCATCGGCCAGCAGCACACACCTCGCCATGATGGGCCATGATGGAAACTCCCGCCTCCCAGCGCTACACGAAACTCGGCGAAGAGCCTGACTTCCCTTTTCGAGCTGTCCAGCCCGTTGGGCAACTGATCGTGATGAGAAAATCGGCCTAAGTGAAAGTATGGTGGACGTGGCCGGGATCGAACCGGCGACCTCCTCGTTGCGAACGAGGCGCTCTCCCAGCTGAGCTACACGCCCATGTTTCTAACTTACAATAAACAAAACCATTTCGCCACGCAGATTCGGCATGGCGAATCTCAGAAATCTCAGAGACAGCCGATGTGAGGGTTTTTGTGACGGTCGGAGCCGCCGCCGACCTCGTCGGCAGCACTCTGCGGACTAGGTGGGAGCAATCTATCAGATCGCAAAATCGCGGGCAGCCTTATGGCTTCGCTCGGATACAAACCCTCCACGCGAACGCCACGCCCACGAACGCGAGTCCGAGCACCGTCAGCAGCAGGCTGCCCGGCTCTGGCGTAGCGACGGGTCCGTCTAACGTATAGCTTAACGAAGTGATTCCGCCCTCGCCCCACGAAGCATCCTGTCCAATCCATTGCAGCTCGGTTACGCTCGTGTCGAAGGTGAACGTCTCCGTGCCCGATGTCGCTGAGTCTGAGAACGTCTCGAATGGCGCATGGTTTAGGTTGTAGAACGTCACGTCGAACGGGCTCGTATTGTCCCAAGTGTAATCGAACGTGATGCTTGTGATTGGCGTCGAGAAGTCTATGTAGCCTACGTCGCCGTCATCGCCGGGTGCATAAGTCTGGCCGGTTCCGTCTGCGAAGGAGTAGTAGAGGCCCCACACTCCCGGCTCACTATAGGGGAACGCATTGTTCGATATGCTCGTGACCGTCGCGCCACTCGGGTAATACAGTGGCCCGTAAGGGGATGATACGCTGTCGGCGCGCATCGGAGCCGATACCGCCAGTAACGCGAGAACCGCCAGTGGGTATTTCATTTCTTCCCCTTATGTGCAGGATTTTTCCCCGGACTGCCGCCGGAGTCAGCAAACCTAGCGAGTGCTTCACGGCAATCCTCCCGCCGAAATGTACCAAGAGCACGAAGAGCAACTCAAGGGCCCGTTTCTCATGCTCTCCACCTTGACAGAATAAAACTCCGTGCGTAGTAGGCGAGCAAGTCCGCGGTTAATGCGACGCGATCGAGCGCGAGTCAAACCCAGTGCGACAATCCCCGGCGTGCCGCGCAAACTGGTCGTGCTCTATTTTCCACTTTTCATTTTGGTGGGGATTATCGCTATGGTTGAATGCCCGCCTAAACTCCAGCGAGCGCTGCCTGATGACCTGACATTGGCAAAGAAATGACAGAAACCCGCCCAGAGGGTGGAAAGGATTTTCGAAGCGCTTTGTACTGAACGCATGATTTCTCGTCCGATTGTGACGATTGCAGAACGACTCTTCGGTATCTCGTACATGAATCAGACGAACTCATGTGGCAAAGACGTGAACGCGAGCGCTGCAAATGATCGGCCTTCGACGCGAGGAAGTTGCGTGCGCTTGACTAGGTTGGCAACGTATAGTTAGGTTCCGCTAACGCCCATCGCTTTTCGAGCAACCCTGAGGGCAGCGGATATATCTTCCGTGTACCAGCTTTTTCCCCGCAAGTGGCGATCCCAATCCTCGCCAAGCCGGTCAAAGGCGAAGCCGTACCCGACCTCTGGCCCACACCCCCCATGGGTGAACAGCACGACGCGCCGGTAGTTTCCGTCGATGCCGCCGGGATAGGTTAGTGCGCCGTAGAGTTCCTTTCCGCCGTGCCGGTTGAATCTGACAAAGTTCGTGCGGTCGGACCGAAACGGCGGCTGCGCTTGGTCGTAGATTTCAAAAAGCGCGTCGTCCGAACGCAGCGCGCCGCCGCAGAAATAGCAGTTGAGTGCGAGTTTCTTGGATGCGGTTTTAGTGGGCATTGCTCCCCCCGTTCCACCCGTTTACGCCGTTTTCATCGAACGGTCAACAGGGCCGCTCGACCGTCCAGCCGTAACCGTTTAGGCTGTAAATCATATGCAAGATGCGATGGATATGCACGATAAGGTTCGGGTGCGTTCGCGCCGTCGATTCGCCGCCGCGCTTCGTTCGAGGTTATCACCGGCGCTGATTGGTCGGAGAGTCGGCAAAAGTTCGTGAGCCGCGCGGAGGTCATCGACCGGCATTTCGCTCTCGCAGCGGAGCTACACGCCCATCGCCTTGCAAGTTAAAACAACTGCAAGCACTTCCCGTTCAGCCAGCGACCTTCTGAAAAACAACAACGGACCCTGCCCTACTTTTCGTGCCGGTTTGCTCCGCGGGTTTGGCCGCCGAAAATGCGTCCAATTTGGACTCGCACCCGATCCGGATTTCGCCCGCTGCGAGCCGCGCGACGATGCTCGCACGCTACAATGGAAGCGTGCCCATACAACTGATTGCGATGGACCTAGATGGAACGCTACTCCACACCGAAGGGCACATCCCGGCGGCGAACGCGCGCGCGATTCGAGAGGCTGCTGCGCGCGGCGTCGAGATCGTGATTGTCACCGGGCGGCGGTTTACGTCCGCGCGCACGATTGCCGGCGAGATCGCCTGTGACGTGCATCTCATCTGCAGCAACGGCGCGCTGATCAAATCCTGCGACGGCACAACGCATTTCCGCCAACTGCTGCCGGCCGCCACGGCGCGGGCAGTGCTTGAGGCGACCGCCGAATTCCGGGGTAGCGCCGGAGTGATCTTCGACCGGCCGCGCGAGCGTCAGATCTATTTTGAGCGTGTCGATTGGGAGGGCCCGTTCGTAGGGCCGTACCTGCGGCGACACCGCGACCAGGTCGCCGAAGTTTCGCCCCTCACGCAGTGCCTTGATGGTGAGGATCCTGTCGAAATTCTCTACCTCGACACGTGCTCGCGGGTAACCCGTGCAAGCAAGCTGCTCGAATCGCTGGCAGCGGAACACAAGTTCACGCTTGCGCTAACCGAGTATCCAGATCGCGATCTTTCGATGCTCGACGTGCTCGCTCCCGGCGTCAACAAAGGCGCCGCGTTGGCCGAATGGGCGCGCTTGCGGGGCGTTCCACGCGAGAACGTCATGGCCATCGGCGACAACTGGAACGACCGGGAAATGCTAGAATACGCGGGTCTTCCGATTGTGATGGGCAACAGCATCCCGGAATTGAAATCGCTCGGGTGGAGCGTAACGGGGACGAACGACGCCTGCGGCCTGGCGGAAGCGATTCACCGGCACGTTCTTCGAGACGTCTCACGACAATCCAAGGGGGGAATGTCATGAACCTGCGCACGGGAATGGGAATCGTGTTGTTATCGTGTAGTTTCGCCGTCAGCGCCGCTTTGGCGCAGCAGAGCGGACAGGGCGGTCCTCCGCCGGGACAGCAGGGTCCGCCGACTCTCCCATCCACGCTGCAATTTCAACTTTCAATTGTGGAGCGCGAGACAGTGAGCATCGCGGAGGCCATGCCTGAGGACAAATATTCGTTTGCGCCGACGAACGGCAATTTCGCCGGCGTCCGGACGTTCGCGCAGGAAGTGAAGCACATCGCCACCGCGAATGACCGTTTCTTCGATTCGATCCTGGGTAACACGCCACCGGCCGCTCCCGACGAAGGCGTCGGCTCCAACGGCCCCGACGCCATCACGACCAAGGCCCAGATCGTGCAGTATCTGAAGGACTCCTACGCCATGGGCCACAAGGCGATCGCGACCATTACGGCGGACAACGCCTTCACCCCGCTTCAGAATCCGGCAGTTCCGTTCCTGAACACGCGGATGGCACTGGCCATGTTTTCTTGCACGCATGCGATGGATCACTACGGGCAAATGGTGGAATACCTGCGCGACGTCGGCGGCACCCCACCGATGAGCGCCAACCGCCCGCCGGCGAATCCGCCCGCGGCGGCCCCAAAGCAATAGACCCACATGAACCGGCAAAACATCGCATTTTCGGTTTACATCGCGCTGGGGTGCGGGTGGATCTGTGCGCCCGCAGCACGAGCCGATTATGCGGTGCTGCGCTCGGGGGCACGGCTTCACGTGACGAGCTATCAGGTCGATGGCAATCAAGTGCGGCTCACCGTGGCGGGTGGAACTATCGAGATTTCGTCGAGCGAATTGATCGACGTCGAACCCGAGGACCAGTTCCCCGCGCCTCCCCCTGCGGACGTCGACTTTGGTGTGCGCTACGCGACTTTCATTCGTACTTCGGCTCAGAAACATGGCGTGGACGAAAAACTGATCGCCGGCGTCATCCAAGCGGAATCGAACTACGATGCGAAGGCTGTGTCACGAAAGAATGCGCTGGGGTTAATGCAGCTGTTGCCTTCCACCGCGGCGCGCTATGCGGTGACGAATATCTTCGACCCGGCACAGAACATTGAGGCTGGCACGCATTACCTGAAAGACCTCCTCGAGAAATATCGCGGCAACGTCAAGTTCGCGCTCGCCGCCTACAACGCCGGCCCCGAGATGGTTGACCGCTATGGCGGCATTCCGCCCTTTGCAGAAACCCAGCACTACGTGCGCTCGATCACCGCGAAGCTAGCGGCCGATGGCGTCGCTGCACGGGTAAAACCGTAGCGCGCGAGCGCCACCGAGCACCGGGGCCGTCCATCGTTGAGGTTGTTGATTATCACGACCAGAGGCGCAATGGCACTGGCCGCGATCCATCTGCGAGAACACTTAGCCGAGGAATTGTAGGCGTTGAATATGAGCGCCGCGCGACTGGCGCGAAACTCAGGCCTGCCCGCGAACTGAGTGACGCAGACTCGCGTATCGCTCAAAAAGCGGGCCAATCGATCAAGACGCTCCCCGCATGGAAGCGGTCCGAACCACTGTACGCCCAGACGTTCTCAAACGATTAAAAAGCCGGCGACACAGCCTTTGGGCTCGCGCAGGACAGGCGACCCCTATTGAGTTGCGGATTTTTCACCGAGGCGGCGCATACGCTCTTGCAGCTTCTTGCGGAGCGGAGCTGGGGCGTTGGGGTTGAATGCCACGAGATACCATAGCGGCTGGGAACGGTCGCGGCTGAGGCGTGAGAGCGTCGACGCGTCGCTATTGGGATGGCGCGCGATATTCTCGCGGATTGCGGAATAGGGATGGTGCGAAAGACGCGCCAACGTTTTCGCGGCCACTTTGGGGTGTTCGCTGATCAGGCGCAGGAGATAAAAATCCTCCTTGGGCGCCTGGCGCGAGAGCTGGTCGAGCGCGTCTGGTTTCACTTCCGCACTCAACACTACGCCGACTTTCTCGTCCCAGCCCGCGTTGATGCGATTGAGCTCCTGCGTGCGCGCGTGGATCAACTGCTCGATCACGCGGCGCTCCTGATCCAGACGAGCGACTGGCAACGCGCTGCGCTCGACGGAATCGAGCACCCGCAAAAGGTGCTGGCGTTCGCCGAAAACGATCTGCGACGTTCGAATGGCCTTGCCCTTGGTCGAATGTCGGACTAAATCGGAACGTCTCATCTCTAGTTCACCCCGCAAATTGGATGGCGGCCCACTGCGAAACGATGCTCTTGCGCGGCCACGAACCTGGGACGGAATTCTCGCGCGAACCGATTACGCTCAATTGCGAGCAGTATAGCCGAGAGATGCAACTCCCCCGTCAGATACTGTAGTTCCAACCAACCAGAGACGCAAGCTGGCGCTGCCGCATTGGGACGACCCGGCGTGATTATCATTCGCAAGCGCCAGTGAGTAAAGCGAAGCCGAACGGCGATGTTCCAGAGCGCACAACACGTAGTCCTAGAACTACGCCGATTTGGCGGGAATTCTGGATGCCGGCGCGAAAAGGTCCGGTTGGAAATCAGTACGCATGATGCGGTATTTCGCGCGAAGCGTGTCGTGCCTGATGCCCCTCTCGCACTCAAATATCGTGCAGCGGTATCCGCATCCTGCGTCTCGAGCGAATGCGGTGATGCGCAGACGCGGTCGGGTATCCGGCATGTCTCGTCCGACATCCGTCGCGCCCACTAGATTGTGCGCGGACGCTAACACGGCGCCGATTCTATTTGGTCGCCGGAGGCGGGGCGGAGTTCCCTGCCGGGATGTCATTGACTGCGATGCGCTTCTTGAACTTCCAGTGACCGCTTTCGCGCACCAGCGTGTCGTCGTAGTGCCCGCCGTACATGATTTTGGGGCTGTTATCCGCGCTGGTGATCACGAAATTCCAGCGTGACCATGCGGTGGCCGTGTCGCCGTGAACCTCGATCAGGAAATTCGTGAGCAGGTGATAAGTCGAACCGGGGCGGTTCGTTGGGGTAGCGCCCAGATTTTTCTGCATCAGCGCGAGGACCCCGGCCGGGCCTTTGCCCGTGCCGAATCCGCCGACCCATTCGCCTTCTGTGGCGAAGAGATTCGAATAGGAAACAAGATCGTGCGCATCGAGATAGCGGCCGTAGTCGATCAGGACGGTGCGGATTTCCTCGATGTCTTCCAGGCGCTGGATGCGGGCGGCGGTGGAATCCTGGGCGCGGGCGGGGGCTGGGAACAACAACGCAGCTGCGAGCGACGTCAGAATCACGGTTCGGAGGGCTTTCATAGGAGGACTCCCTTGTTGACTGCTCCTTCGGGCCGCGCGGACGATAGCATCGGCGTTGGACGAATTCAATGAAGGCCCGATTGACCACAGAGTACCCCTGGAAGAGCTGATGTCAGCGCAGGAATGGGTTGAACTCGCGCTCTTGGCCTATTGTTGTCAGCTCGCCGTGCCCTGGGATTACGACCAGCTCGTCTGGCAGTGTCAGAAGCTTTTCGTGGATTGACGCGATGATCTGTGGATAGGAACCGCCGGGGAAATCGGTGCGGCCGATAGAGCCGCGGAACAGCGTGTCGCCTGCGATGAGGCGGGCGGCGGTTGGCTCGGGGGCCGCTTGCGAATGGGGCGCCGCTGGAAGCGAGTACGGTCGTGTTGTCGGGCTCGGATTCGCGCCCACGACCAGACTGATGCTGCCCGGCGTGTGGCCCGGGGTGTGCAGCACTTGGGCGTGGTAACCGCCCCAACGGAGATTGTCGCCCTCTTTCACGAAATCTTGGATCTGCATCATCTCCGGCATGGGGATGCCAATCATCTCGGCCTGCTGATCGAGCGCTTCATAGAGTGCGAGATCGGCTTCGTGGATCAGCACCGGCGCGCCTGTGGCGCGATGAAGCGCGGGAAGACCGCCGACATGGTCGATGTGAGTATGGGTGCTGACGATGGCGCGGACTTTCAGATTGTGGCGGCGCAGGACTTCGAGGATACGATCAACTTCGTCGCCCGGATCAACGACGATGGTATCGCCAGTTGTCGGATCGCCCAGAATCGAGCAGTTGCACTGAAGCATTCCCACGGGAATGATTGCGTGGATCAGCTTTGCCGGCGGCTTAGCGCGGTCTGCGGACATCTGTATCGAGTATAGCAGCGTGAGCTAGGGCGCGGGTTCAGCCGTCGCTTGCGGCTGCGCCGATCGATCGAGAGGACGCTGATCCGGGGGAAGGCCCGCGGCGACGAGCGCGTGAACGCGGGCCTGTAATTCGGCACGGCGATCGAGCGTGTAGGCAGCGGAATCGACGGCGGGACCGAAGCGAACTGTGACGTCGCCGGCGCATAGTTTCCAGCGGCCTTTGCGGAGTACGTGCTGCGTACCGGCGATTGAAATCGGGACGATCGGCGCGCCGGCCTCAATCGCGATCGAAAAGCCACCGCGTTTGAAGGCGCGCAGGCGCCCGTCGGCGCTACGCGTTCCTTCCGCGAAGATCGCAAATGAGATTCCTTCCTTCAGGTAGCGCACGGCGATATCGATGCTGCCCGCGGCCGACTCACGGTCGGAACGATCCACCGGGACAAACTGTGCGCGGCGCATTCCGGCGGATAGAATCGGGATGCTCATAAGCTCTTTCTTGATCAAGATGGCGACGCGCCGGGGAATCGAGGGAATGCAGGCGAGCGGGTCTGCATTGGAAACGTGGTTGGCGACGAAGACGCAGGCGCCCGGCGGAACGTTTTCAACGCCCTCGACGTGCACGCGAATCCCGACGATGCGATTGCCGGCGCGGACGGCCTTCATCGCCATCTCATACATCCAATCGGGTTTGCCGGTGAGCAGCGTCCAGAGAATCAGCCACGGCAGCACGAGAACGATGCAGAGCGCGAAGAACGAGCCGAGGAGCAGCGTGCGAATCATGTGAGTGGCGCGTCAGTCGGTTGAGCCATGGAGCACACCTTCGCGTATGCGGCGCTGGCGGTCGGTCGGGTGCGGCAACTCGTTGATCGAATAGCCCGCATCAGTTTTCAGCTCGAGCCCGGCGATGGCCAGGATTTCGCTGTAAGGTGGCTCTTCAACGCCGGAAATGTAGCGGCGGAAAAAGTCCTCGAAACTCTTGCCCGCGACCTCACTGACCGAGGCGCGGATGTCGACATTCTCGTCGTAGAACTTGCCCTGTTTCGCGAATTTGTCGTTCATCAGTCGGAAGACGTCGTCGAGCGATTTGTGGTTGTCGGTGGCGTCGCGGATTTCAAGATCGAGGAGCTCCCCGAGGATTTGCCCCTTGTCGTAATACGAAATGCTGCGGTCGGGCACATTATAGCCGTCGTATTTCTCAAACCAGGCGTCGAGGCTGGATTCCTCCGCACTCTGCCAGGCGTGCGCCGGGCGTGTCTCGATCCGTTCGATCTGCTCGGCAAGATCGTCGTAGAACTGCTTCTTCGACCAGAGGCCGGTGCGTTCGAGCGTGTAAGACGTGTAGGCGTCCGTGAACCCCTCGGCGAACCAGAGGGAGCGCGTGTACTGCTCCTTGGTGTAATCGACCGGCTCAAGCGACTGCGGCCGGATGCGCTTCACGTTCCAGACGTGGAAGAACTCGTGGGCCGCCAGAGCCACGTCGGCCTCGACGGACGGCCCGGCGATGGCGGTTGAAAACATGTGCTCCATACCCCCACCGCCCATGGCGGAGTCGGCCCCTGTATGGACGAAGAAGGTGAACTGCTTGAACGGTGCCCCGCCCATCATCTGGATTTGATACGCGGTGATGCGTTCGAGCGCGGTTTGCAGCCGGCCGCGGTTCGTGCTGCCCGCGTCCATGACTACGCGGAAATGGCCGCCGGCGCTGTCGAATTCGAACGCATCGATCTTGCCGGCTTCCACCGGCGCGTCGACCAGCGCGTCGTAACTGGGAGCCGCGAACGAATTCGGATCGTGCAGCGCGGGAAGCTCCACGGCGATACTCCATCCCGCCGGCATGTCGTCAAAAGCGATTTCAGTGGCTTCGGCCCGACGAACGGGTACATACGTCAGAATCTCGGCGAGATTGATGAACCCGTGATGCGCGTTGAGCTGCGAATTGAAGGGTCCGGGCTCGTCCCAATAGACTGCGTAACTCAGTGTAAGCGAGCGGGACGTCCCACCGTTGCCCCCGGGAGCGAAGCGCCAGGTTTGTTTGTCGAGCTTTTCGGGGAGCCCAAGGCCGACCGCGCGCAGATCTCTTACCCTGTAGGCGAAGTCCCGAACCTGATACAGCGTGTTCCAGGCGGGCATTTGGACGGTCACTTCACGATCGCCCTCCGTGATCGGAATCGTCATGGTGACGTGGAACAGGTGCTGCTCGGGGTTGGCGAGCGAAACGCGGTATTTGATTGTGGCGTCTGCTGGGCCGGCGCAAGCCAGCGCGAACGCAAACGCCAGAAAGAACGCCGAGAAATTCCGCGACCGACCAAACGTCATGCGCGGGTACCGGCTCGCGACTCGAGCTTTTCGAGCAGCTTGCCGGTGAGACCGTCGAAGCCGCCGTTGGACATGATCAGGACGAGGTCGCCGGATTTTGCGTTCTCGGCGAGCTCGGTGGCGATGGCGTCGGCCGAGGCGAGCGCTGCTGCCTTGCGCCCGCGGGCTTCGATCGACTGGCAGATCATTTCCGGCGACAAGCGGTCGTCTTCGGCGAGCTGGTGTGCGCGGTTGACGGGCCCGAATAGCACCGCGTCTGCCAGCGCGAGCGAATCGGCCAGATCGTTCTGAAAAACCTTGCGGCGCATGGTATTGGAGCGCGGCTCGACGGCGGCCCAGAGTTTGCGGCGGGGCCACCGGGTGCGGGCGGCTTCGAGCGTCAGTCGAATCGCGGTGGGATGGTGGGCGAAATCCTCGACCACCAGGACATCGTCCACTTCACCCTTGATCTCCATGCGCTTGCGGACGCTTTGAAACGTAGCCATGGCGCGTTCGATAGCGTCGCATTCGACGCCGCGTCCCCAGGCCAGTGCGATGGCGGCGAGGGCGTCGAGGACATTGTGACGGCCGGCGACGGGAATGCGGATGCGGGCGACGGCATGACCACGATAGGCCGCGCGGAATTCGGTGGCTTCGTCATGCCAGTGGATATCTCCCGCGAACCAATCGCAATCCGGCGTGAGTCCGAAGGTTTCGACCGGGCAAAAGGCGTTGGCGGCGACTTCTTTCAGAGCGGCGCTTTCTCCCCACATCAGAATTCGCCCACGGCGCGGGACGAGATTCACGAGCCGCCGAAATTGCAACGCGATGGCCTCCAGATTTGGATAGATATCGGCGTGATCGAATTCGAGCGAGGTAAGAATCAGCTCGACGGGATGGTAGTGCAGGAATTTCGGGCCCTTGTCGAAGAACGCGGTGTCGTATTCGTCGCCTTCGATGATGAACTCTTCCCCGCCGCCGAGCCCGTAGCTGCGATCGCCAAAATTCGGCGCGACCCCGCCGATTAGAAAACCGGGGCGGCGTCCGGCGGTCTTGAAAATCCAAGCGAGCATCGCAGTGGTCGTGGTTTTGCCGTGCGTTCCGGCGACGACAATCGACGTGCGTCCGGGGAGGAAAAGCTCCTCGAGCAGCTGCGGCATGGAGCAGTACGGGATTGCCTCGTCGAGAATGCGCTCGACCTCGGGATTGCCGCGGGAAATGGCGTTGCCGATGACGGCGAGATCGGGAGCGGGCGTCAGGTTCTCCTCACGATAGCCTTCGTTCCAAGGAATTCCGAGCGACGTCAGCAGTGTCGACGCCGGCGGATACACGCCGACGTCAGATCCTGTGACGTGAAAGCCGCGTTCCTTCAACATGCCAGCCACAGGGGCCATCGCCGCTCCGGCGATTCCGAGCAAATGGATGTGGCGCGGCGCGAGTTTGGATCCGCTGGAGCTCATGGCATGCACGCCGGCTCCATGATCCGCAGCACGCCCGGGCCGACGGCATCGAGCTCGGCGTGAACCCCGAGTGGAACGGTCAGCATGGCGCGGTCGGTGTGGCCGATCGGTGAACCCCATACGAACGGAATTCGCAGCGGCCCGAGAATGCGTAAGGCCACGTCGACGACGTTTTCGGTGAAGAGCGGCGCATCGCAGTCGGGAAAATCACCGAAGATGATGCCGGTGACTTCGTCGAATTTTCCGGCCTGGCGCAGGTGCGTGAGCGCGCGATCGACCTGATAAGGCTTCATGCCGCGGTCTTCGAGAACGAGAATCGATCCGCGCGTATCGAGCTCCCAAGGAGTGCCGAGCGTGGATTCGATGAGCGTAAGGCAGCCTCCCAGAAGAACTCCGCTCACGTTGCCCGGCGCAAGCGATTCGCCATCGAGATCGAGCTGCCAGCCGTTGCGCGTCTCGCTGAGGGCGAGAATGAGGCTGGCGCGGTCGTAGCCGTGGGGTGCGCCTTCTCCGCGATCGAAATTCGACGCGACCATGGGACCATAAAACGTGACCCAGCGAAATTTCTGCCAAAGGAAAATCTCAAGCGCCGTGATGTCGCTCGCTCCCAGCAAAATCTTCGGCTTTTCGGCGAAGGCCGCCGGCAGATTCTCGATGAGATAGGCCGATCCGTAGCCGCCGCGCGAACAAAAAACCGCGCGCGATGCGCTTTCCGCCAGCGCATGCTTCAGGGCTTTGAGCCGGTACTCCGCCGTGCCGGCGAAAAAGCCGTTGTTTGCGAGCACGCTTATCAGGTCTGTTTCGGGCGCGTAGCCCAGGCGGACAAGTTCTTCACATCCCTTCTGCAAATGTTCCACTTGCACGGGACTCGCAAGCGAAACGACACGAACTCCATCGCCCGGTCGAAGGGCGTGAGGCTTGAGGGGCGCAGTCATCGGATGAATTCGAGGATAAGGGGTTTGCCCAGACGAGTCTAGCGGCGGAGCGGGCGGCGGGAAGTAAGAGTTACCGGACGCGAAAGAAAATGGGAGGCTCACCGTTTAGTTGATCGTGAACTTTTCCTGGGGAGAGGTTCCGCCACCCGGGGGAGGATTGACCACTTCCACGGTGGCGTTGCCCGCGGTGGCAATGTTGGCCGCCTGGACATATGCGACCAGCTGCGAATTGCTGATGTAGGCGGTGGCACAGAAGGCGCCGTTGAACTCAACATAGGAAGTGAGAGCGAAGCCGCTGCCGTTGATGCGCATTTCAAAATCGACTCCGCCGTGCACCGTGCTGGAAGGAGAGAGAGACGAAATACTCGGCGTCGGATTGTTGGGGCCGGAAATCGTAAACGTCTGGGATTTGGTGGCCACGGTCGGGTCGGCGGTGGCGACCGAAACGCTCGCTGTCCCGGCAGTCGTGAGCAGATCGGATGTGACCTGAGCGGTCGCTTGCGTGGATTGGTTAGCCGCGACGGTGGTGATCAACTGAGTGCCGTTCCAGGTAACTACGTCGCCCATTCCGAAGCCGGTGCCGTTGGCCGTCAGGGTAAACGCGGCCGATCCGGGGTTGGCGCTGGTGGGGTCGAGTGACGTGAGCGTCAGAGCCGGTTGTCCGGGCTCGACCGTGAAGGTCGCACCCGCAACGGAGGTGCCTCCCCCGGGACCGGGATTCGTGGCGGTGATGGTCACCTGGTTCGGAGTCAGAACGTCGGTTGCGAAAACCTGCACGGAGAGCTGGCCCGTATTCTGGTTAAAGGAAGTCGATCGCGGAGAGCCGTTCCAGTTGATGAAGGTGACGCCCATCGAGCTCGAGACAAAGCCGGTGCCCGTAACCGCCATGGTGAATCCGTCGCTGCCCGCGGTAATGACCGAGGGGAACAGATCGGTGACCGTTGGCGTAGGGTTAAAAGGCACCGTATTGCCGCCGCAGCCTCCGAAGATCAAAACGGCCGCGACCGATAGCAGCGCAACCCAGCGCGAACGCTTCAAACCAGCCTCCTCATAAATTTCAAACGGGGATCCCGAAGCCGCTCGCCGACAGCAGCCGGGAACGCGGAGCGAGGAAAGACAGCAGACAGCCTGCAAATCCCCTGCCAGACAGACTCGATTGATAGCATCCCGGCCTGCGGCACGTCAACTCGGATTCGGGTGGCATCGGATTGGTTGGATCGCGTCCGCAGTAGCCGGTGGGACATCCTTCTTACAGTTTAAACGCGGTGAGTTTCGCAAATTCGCGGGCACGAGCTGTGATTTCCTTGCGCGTGACCTTCACCAGGCGCTCGACGCCGAATTTTTCGACCGTGAAGCTCGCGAGCACGGAGCCATAGACCATCGCCGAGCGCAGCGTCTGCTCGTTCACTGGGCCCTTTCCGGCAAGATAGCCCATGAACCCACCGGCAAACGTGTCTCCCGCGCCGGTGGGATCGATCACCTGTTCCAGCGGATACGCGGGCACCGAAAACAGGAAATTCTTGTGGACCATGATGGCCCCGTGCTCACCGCGCTTGATAATCAGCGTGCTCGGTCCCATCTTGAAGATATCCTTGGCGGCGCGCAGCAGGTTCTGCTCGCTGGTCAGCTGGCGCGTTTCGTCGTCGTTGATTGTGAGAATGTCGACGTGCTTCAGCGTCTCGCGCAGCTCGGCGTTGGTGCCGGAAATCCAGTAGTTCATCGTGTCGAGGCCGACCAGTTTTGGCTTGCCGTGAACCTGTTTCAGCACGGAGCGCTGGAGCGCGGGATCGATATTGCCCAGAAAAATGTAGCGCGAATCGAGATAGCTTTTCGGCAGCTTCGGATTGAACGTGGCGAAGACATTCAAATCGGTTATGAGGGTGGTGCGCTCGTTCATGTTCTGACTGTATTTGCCGGCCCAGAAAAACGATTTTCCGGCGACGCGCTCGACGCCCGTGAAGTCGATCTTGCGGCCTTTGAACACGGCGGCGTCCTTGTCGGTGAAGTCTTCGCCGACGACGGCGACCATGCGCACGGGCGAGAAATGACTGGCGGCCAACGCGAAATAGCTGGCGGCGCCGCCGAGCGTTCGCTCGACTTTGCCGTGCGGGGTTTCGATGCCGTCGAATGCAACCGACCCAACGACCAGAAGTGACATGGACTCTCCGTGTTTTGACAGACGACTTCGAGTTCGTCTGCGCTTTGGTTATGAAATGTTGCGCTACGTTCGAGCGAGCACGCCGCGGGCGCCCCTAGGAAAAGTACTTTCCGGCGATCGGCGCCAGGCGCTTTTTCGTCGCGGCGGAAATGACCTTGCGGTCAGTGACAATGGCATGAGCCAGTGCCGAGCCACACTGGCATGGGCGCTCGTCCGCAAGCGTGCGCACGGCTTCGCGGATGGCGCGCTGCACGTTGTCCGTGTTTTTCGCCATGTTCGCAAGGATTTCGTCGAGCGTGACGGCGTCGTGGTGCGGATGCCAGCAGTCGTAATCGGTGCTCAAAGCGACGGTAGCGTAGCAGAGTTCGGCTTCGCGCGCGAGTTTGGCTTCGGTGACGCCGGTCATTCCGATCACGTCACAGCGCAGCTGGCGGTAGGTGTGCGATTCGGCGATCGTCGAAAACGCGGGTCCTTCCATGCAAACGTAAGTGCCCCCACGGTGGACTTTTACGCCAATGGTTTCGCAGGCGGTGGCGAGATGTTCGGAAAGTGCTGTGCAGGTGGGCTTGGCGAAACCGACGTGCGCAACGATGCCGTCGGTGAAAAAGGTCGAGGCGCGGCCACGAGTGCGATCAAAAAACTGGTCCGGGATCAGGAAGTCGAGCGGCGCGACGTCTTCCCGGAGTGAGCCGACTGCGCTGACGGAAAGGATGCGCTC